>Ga0163151_10003543_pt1 | contig 22299 bp, 16 predicted proteins | sample OliLakLV19MP5IB2_FD_145596 | JGI IMG/M metagenome (GOLD analysis project Ga0163151, IMG submission 145596) | Freshwater microbial mat bacterial communities from Lake Vanda, McMurdo Dry Valleys, Antarctica - Oligotrophic Lake LV.19.MP5.IB-2 | ecosystem: Environmental > Aquatic > Freshwater >... | reverse complement strand
AGACTGAACTGGTTGGCGCTGATGCCGTTGAGCAAACAGCTAACTGTGAGAACTCTGGTGGTTACTTTGACGACGCTACTGGCACTTGCCGTTACAATGGTTACACTGAGGAAAGCGAGGAGTGTTCAGCTTCAGCAAATGGCTGCCGCTCATACACTGGAGGACGCAGTCGCAATAGCCGCGTAGTTCTTGAAGACACCTTGGAGGACGGTACCTTGAGCAACTGGGACGCTGCTAGTGCCGCCGACGTTACTTTGAGCAATGAGTCGTTGGCTACGGGCGGTCACTCCATCGCGGCTACCAACCAATTCTCTACGTTCATCTTTGATAATGGTGCCGCCTGTACTGATGCTGCGGGTTGTGCGGGTACGGCGCAAAGTTTGGGTGGGGAGTGTGTGGTTATTGCTGGCGAACAGTACTGTGGAACGATCGAGGGTGAATTATTCGAGGGCAAGACCTATACCCTGAGCTTCTGGGCTAAAGGAAGCGGAACCTTGACAGCTGCCTTTGATATCAACGCCAACCCAGGTTCACCGGCCGCTGATGTTGAATTTGGCGTGGTCACATTAACGAGCGGTTGGCAGCAGTTTAGCCTAGGCCCGTTGAACATGACCGGCGACGATTATCCGGATTTTGGCTCAGATACCACTTTGGTCTTTGATCCAAACGATTTGGCGTACATCGACAACATTACTTTGCGTGAGGGTGAGGACAGCATCACGCTGATTAAGGACTCCTGGGTTACTCCAGCAGAGTGTGACCAATCGCCAACTGGAGCTTCTTCTCCTCAGTATTACCTGGGTTGTCAGGAATATCGCACCCAAGACAGTGAAACTGCCTATCTTAAGTCTTTCAGTCGTTTGTGTGACGAAGAGAAAGTTGGTTGTGAGGACTTCTTCATGACTCAAGAGAGCGCTTCCCCATACGCTCAGGTTTTCCAGGCCACGTGTGCAAATCCTTCTGGATCGCCAGTCGCTTCGCCAACTTCGTGTTATTACGAAAACAATGGTGCTGGTGGTTTTGATACCGCTAGTCAGTACTTATGTACTATCGGTGTTGGTAAAATCGACTGTACTTTCGACTTGAACTGGTACGAAGAGCAGAGCATTTTGCCATCGCACTTGAGCTACGGACCTTCAACGGTGGTTGTTCCGGCCGATAGCGACGTTTTCCTGGTTGTTAATGACGAAGTTACCTGTAGTTCCGCATATGCTGGTTGTACCGAGGTCGGTAAGCCTGAATGGAGCCAGGATCGCAATAGCACACTTGGAGCCACTTCAACGTTCTTGATGAACGATCCAGACGACTACACCCAAACTCTGTGTAACGAAGGCGAATTGTTCTGTGCCGCTTGGGATACAGACGAAGACGGCACCTTCTACTTTAAGGATCCAGCCGAGCAAACCTGTGATTACCGCACTGATGTGCTTTTGAATGGTACCGACTACGATGGTTGGTTCCGCACGGGCACCACTGAATTCTGTTACGGCAGCTGTAGCGACGGTTCGTCATGTTCATCTGACGCCCAATGTGGCGGCGCTCCAGGCAGCTGTAATACTCAAGATCCTTCTTACATTGTGAACGGCACCTTGTCTGGAGTATGGCGCAATGGCGATGACGACTACGCCGGTTGGGTTGGTCAGTGTGAGAGTCAGTACAGCACTTGTTCAGAATTCCAAGATCCTTTGGATCTGGAAACCGACGAGCAATATCAGGTGGCAGACGGTAAGCAGTACTTCTACTTAAACAACGAAAATCTCGACGAGAACGTTTTGCCAGACAGCCAACACTGTGATGGTCAGGTCTCCTTGAAGGAGGGCTGTACCTTGTTTAACGATACTTCCGAGCCTTCTCAGGGCTTCAGCGCCAGCGCTTCAGAAGTGTTGAGCACACACGCTGACGAACTCATCGGTCGCTCTCCACATGCTTTAGTTGATCCAATTAATTGTGAAGGGGGAAGTTCAACTTTTGCATTGGCGGACGGTACCACAATCGACCTCTGTTCTCAGCGTTGTCTTTACGATATCGGCGAGGTTAATGACATTTCAGACAGGAATGGAGATAGATCTGACAAGCTCAAGGAAGAAGTGGATGACAGCAATGCTAATCTTTACGAGTTTGATGATATTTATTTAACAGGAACATCGTGTTTTGACGTTAGTGACTGCGGCATGATGCGGAGTGAGTCTGGCGCAGAAATTAAAGCCGTAGATTGTGCTTCAAATGCCCGTGTAACCCGACGAACTGCTCCGGGCGGGGAAGAGTTTACAAATGTTCCTCGTCTCGAGAACGATACCAACACCATTCTCAAAGTTAACCGCGATCGTCAGTGTTCTGAGTGGTTGAGCTGCGGTGAAGATATGGCTAGCTGGGATGAGCGCTCTGCCAGCTGGAAGACTGTCTGTTCCGACATAGTGTTGTGTACGGAATACTCCTCAGTTATTGGGGGAACGTCATTCTGTTCAAGTATCAAGTCTGATGAGGCCGAAGTAGTTCTGAATAACGACGTTTACACTGCTCGTGATACTTCTTGGTACGGCCAAGAGTATTCGGGTTACGCTATTCCCGATTTATTCCCAGTACAAACACTCGAACAAGCTAACGTTTCTCCGCCTCCGGGTTTCTGTGACCTGTCTGAGGGCCTTGAGGATGGAACAGTGGGCCTGGAAGACTTTGATGATCTGCACGGCGGCGCCTGTGACGATAAAATGGATTGTGATGTTGATGGCGTTGAAAATACCCTTGATGCGGATTATTGCGTTGTTCAAGACGATGGAGACTATCGCTTAGCTTTGATTGCCGGATCTTGTGAGGAGGACTTTGGCGCTGAATGTTCCGTTGGTTTCTGTGAGAACACGGGTTCAGCTTGTTCAACCACGGATGACTGTGGCAGTGATGGTGGTAATTGTCTTGTGGGCTCCTGTCTGTTGGCAACATTGAACAACAGTGGCACATCCAATGCCTGCGCCTCCGATTCAGATTGTTCAGAAGGAGATCTGTGTTCGGGTGCTACCTGTGTTGATCCCGGAGATGACGTCGTTATTGAAGGCTTTGATGCGGAACTTCCTGAGAATTCCTGTCCAGGTCTGGAGTTCTTCGCTTCGCATATTTCTCTACAAATCGGTAGCTGTATCCGTGAACAATGTATTTTGACCCCAGACGGAAAAACCTTCGACTTGGCTACGACAGAAGGCAAGTTGTGCCGCGCTCAACCAGAATCAGATAGCCCATTCTCTTACGAATTGGTAGAGCGTTGGGCAGACCCTGACGCTGGAGGAGTGGCTCGGGATACGACTCAAGGATATTCCTCAGAGTATGTAGGAGGCGTTCCTGTGCCTTCCGATGACGTACCGTATGAGATTCGGACTGGATTTGAGAACGTCAATCTGTGTGCTCCTGGTGAGGAGTGTGAATGTACTTATCGCAAAATTATTTATGGCGATGGGGGCGCTGTTCGTTATTGGGACGCAGACACCTTGGTTGACCCTATGCCGGGACTTTGTACGGCGGGCTTGGTTAATGCGGCTTGTTCAATCAGTAATGATTGCAATTCCTCAACGGGAACGGACGATGGAGTTTGCGCGATTGTTACACGTGAGGATGTGCTCGTTGGACTTGAAGGTTACTGCTTGGAGAAGGACACGGGCATTAATATCAACGGTGATCGGGATCAAGGTGCTTGTCTGACTTGGTTACCAGTTGATCAATTGGCAGGCAGCACTGACCTTTATGCCAAGTTCACTGAGGCCGGTTACTTTGCTGATGCTTTTGCTTGTACGGACGTGAGACCGTTCACGAATCTAACCATGACTGATCATCCCTCGACTTCGGGGCCGTTTGTTGCTGACGCTATCGCTTGTGCGAACATTGAGGGGGTTGGTACAGATACAGAAAAAAATGAGGTGTACGAGAGTTCTGCAATAAGTACGTGTGCAGAGAACGCCGCCGATGCTTGCCCTGCAGGCTATTGGGCTTTGATGGGTATGCCTTCATGGAAGGCGACTGGTAATGATAGTACGATGTCATTGGTCTGTTCGATTAACAGTGGTGGGGCGAATGATTGTCCGTTTGTCTGTATCCCGATTGGGGCAACCATGGAATACGATAGCGATACTGTGAGTTGTGACCCCGACAATATTGGATTCATGCATGATCGTCTCGTAGAACTAACCTCGGCAGACGGTTGGAGTTTTGAATCGACTTTGCCAGCTGACGTAAAATTTGTTGGTGGAGACGGGGGAAATGGAGATGAAACGGTCTGGAGCCCCTTTTACGAGGAATTCGATAATTTGGTAGATGTCTTGGCTGCATGTTCCCTCAAGGGCGTTCCACTCGCAGACGTGGAGAGCGTCTTTGACACTGCGGAAACAGATGGTTGCTGGGTATCGGTTTCCCCCGGTTTTGACGGCATCATAGATTTAGATGGAGATTGTGACAATAGCACCGATGACGGAGATCCGGGCGATGATGATGTGTATGAATTAGACGATTCTACTTATCGCGGATTAAATCTAAATGGTGAATTCTATCCGGCTTGTCAGGAGGTCATCCGGGTTTCGGATAATGGTGAGTACGAAAGCTATGCCTGGACCGATCGTTTGCTTGGTCCGAAGAGTAATTATCTAACAATCTCAACTATTCCGGGACTCGCTGGCCTGAGGGACGACACATCTCCACAGAGTTTCGGATTCTCACCATACTTGCCAGAAACAAATGATCCCAACCCTTCCGAAGATAGCTGGCCGCACGCGGTGGCTACCTGTGAAGATTCATATACAACTGCTCTACACATCCCATTTGGCATTTCGTTGAACGATTGTTCGGACGGCACGCAACGCGAATATGACGCTGAAGATATTGGTATCGCGGAGACTCCTTCGTTGGCATTACGTGATAGGATTGAGCCATCTAGCCCTACTGCTCGTAGCTTCGTAGACTTCACATATTCTGCTACAAGATCCAACTCCAGCAGCTGGTTGGTTCCAGCCGGCCGAGATCCATTTGCTATCATCGCGCAGCTATTCGCTGGGATCAGCGACAAAGACGATGAACTTTATATCTGGAATTCAAGTGCTGGCTCGTGGCCAAATGTTGATCGCCAATACAGCCAAGATAACTTTGTTGATACCGTCACTTCTGACGTCCGTGCCGAGCAGGGTAATCCACCAAAAGTTTGGTCGCTCCTCAGCGGTAGCTGTGTCGGAGCAGAATGTGAGGAAGGTGATGAAAACAGCTTGACCCTGAACGATAAAGACAGCGGTGATCACGAAGGCACCGAGTTCTTCCGCGCTTACCTGAAGTTCTATGCCGCGGCCGATAAGAACCAACTCCCAATTCGCCGCGTCATTATCGATTGGGGCGATGAGCTTGATCGAACAGCCGGTTTCCAGGGGTCAGACCAGCCTAATAACTTCTACAAGAACCATCGAGGTCTTGACGACGGGACAGATAATTCAATTTGTGATCTGAACAACGAATGGGGTCAGACAGACGCAAGTTGTGACCCAAATTACTTCTCTTACTCGCACGTTTATACGTGTAAGGCTGAGGTGATCATGGACAATACTCGTGAGTGTACTTATAACGCCGGCGTACTCACAAATAGTCCTTGCTGGATTGATACCGGCACGAATCGCATCGAAGATCGTGCGTGCGTCTTCCAGCCAGCAGTTCACATCCGTGACAACTGGGGTTGGTGTACGGGTACTTGTACTTCAGGAGCCGATGGCACTGCGGGATGTTACGAGGGCGACACGCATGACACTTTAACGGTACCTTACGTTTCATTTAGTGAATGTGGGTACGATCGCGATATCAATCCTGGATCAGATAAAGATCCTTGGGTGTATTACGATGGCGCCATCGTGGTCGATCCTCAGTAGAAAAAAACGGGCCTTAGGCCCGTTTTTTTAACTTTTTTAAAATTTGATGCGAAGAACCCCTCGTTCTCATCCGCTGGTGCGGGAGAACGAGGGGTCCGAACCGAGACGTGCAGTCTGGTTATTCGTACGAACACTCGATGTTGACCGCGATGGAGCTGTCCATCACGACATACGAGAAGCGCAGCGTGTTCAGATCGAAGTGCTCTTCCGTGATGGTGAGGTTGGTGTCCTCGCTGGTCACCGTGAAGACGCCACTGCCGGGATCCAGGAGGGCGATCATCTCGCCTCCCACGTCCCCGAATGCGTCGTGTTCGGAGCCGTGCAGAACGTTGTCGGCGTTCATGTAGATCCATTGGGACGGTACCTGGTTGACGGCGCCGTTGCAGGCGCCATCTTCGTACGGCACGCTGCAGTCGGTGTAGGAACACGCGTACATCGCTCCGAGCTGGAGCTCGGCCTCGCTCGAGGCGACTTCGTCTTCCGTCACCGAGACGGAGCCTCCACCGAGGAGGTACTCGTCGTTCTCGATGTGGTAGGGGACCCCGTTGAGGGTCCACTTCGAGGGGTGGCCGAGGTTGAAGTTGAGCACGCCGGGTTCGAGACCGGGGATGATCTCGTCGGTCAGACCGAGGATGTTGCCATCCTCGTCCATCACGTTCGAGATGATCGAGGCACCGTCGTAGACGGCGTGGACGTTGATCTGGCCCGTTCCGCCGTCCGTGTCGCTGCCGTCCCAGTTGCCGGGGCCGGAGCAGGAAGCGAAGAGGGTAATGGCCGCGAGGGCCAACAGGATCTTGGTCGACATAGGTCACCTCACGGCCGAAGCCGTTGTTGTGTGGGGTTCGGGTCAATGGGCGCAAAGAGCTCACGCATAGGCGTGAGTTAAAAAGTGTGCACGTTTCGGTTGTGAAAGAAGATAGCAGTTTCCTCTCTGCTATGTTGGTAAAATAGCACATTTTTACCGTAAAGTCAACAACTGCACCCTCATAAAAGCACTATTTTAGCAGAAAAGGGTCATGAAATGGGCTTATGATGTTACTAGCTACACGGCGGTAAGCGGTGGCTTGCCATCCCGCCGTAGGTCTGTCGAGGGGCGCTATCAACGGAAGTTCGGCGGTAGTGAAGGAATAGCAAAACAATCCCAGTCGATACCCCTAAGTGTTTTTCACTCAGGAAATAAGTATCGACTGGATTTTATTTTGCCCGAAACGACGACGAACTTCAACCTCGACAGACCGAAAGGCGGGCAGTTTTCTTTGGATACTTTCTTTGTCGGACAAAGAAAGTATCTCCCCCGGAAGGGGACACCGGCCGCCAGGCCGTAAACCTGCCACCAACCTAATCCTTCGTCGTCACTCAGGATGGCGATGGAAAGTTATCCCCCTTCAGCTGCCGGTGATCTCCGACAGGAATTCTTGCTCGCCGCACAGCGACACCTGGCAATATTTTTCATTTACGGCTAGAGGAGCTTTGCCCGTTGCCCAGCGACAACTGAAAATGTTTTTTGTGGCTGTCGGTCACCACCGACAGCTTTTAGGCATTTTTAGGCCGAAACCACTTGAGCGGCTTTAGGAAACAGCGTGTGATGGTAGCAGAACATTGTGTTCATCGGTGGCCACCGAGTTGTCGAGATTGAAAGAACTGTTACACCCGTACGAATGCAAAGCTGAACTTTCTTTTTAGAAAGCGCCTGCAGGCAAGCGGTGTCCTGGTGACCTTCATCTCTAGTGTCCAGAATGTTTGGCTGGGGAGTCGGACATTCTGGACCGTGCCTTACGCTATTACCTAGAGATATTAGTTACGAGGTATTAGTGAGATAGTAGAAATTAGACTTTAGGAGTGAATATGGGGGAAAGTAGTTATAAGAAATTGATCGTATGGCAAAAAGCCATGAAGATAGTCGAGATCGTCTATGCATTAACCGAAAAATTTCCTGTCGCAGAGCAAAGAAATCTCACGGATCAATTGAGGAGAGCTGCGATTTCTATTCCTTAGAATATCGCTGAAGGTCAGTACAGATTTTCCATTACTCAAAATAGACAATTCCTGAAGATCGCATACGGCTCATGTGCAGAAATTGAAACCCAGATTGGGATCGCTGTTACTCTTGGTTACATCTCTAAGATTCAAGTCTCAGAGTTCGAACAACTAATCGATGAAGTGCTGCGTATACTCAATAAACTTATTTTAAGAAAAATCCCCTCTAATCTCTCCCATCTAAAATCTCCCTAATATCTTCAGTAAGCCTCGTATCAATCCTCCCTCGCAATCCTAACTCCCTATGCGAGGGGAGATTGATCAACACAGATCAGTTTCTTCTTAGGAGAGCCATGCGTTTCCTGACCGCGTTCGTTCTGGTCATGGTGTGTGTCTACATCCAGTCGGCCTGCTGCGACCGGAGGTGCGAATTCAACAAGAGTCTCGAACAGCCGTTCACGGGCGGGGGAGAGGACGCTATCACGTCCGAGCTTCCGTTCGAACTGGGTTACGCCGCTCTCTGTACTCAGGGAACGGTGGATTGGCCCTCGCACAACGCTACGTCGACCAAGTTCGACGTCGATCTGGACACCCCGAACTACGTCGATGTGCCCTTGTTCGCGCCCGTCAACGGCCGGGCCTACGTGCACGACGACACCCCGGACTTTGGTTTCGGCATCCACATCAACATCGATCTCGGAGACGGTACTTACCTGATCTTGGCCCACCTCAAGGCTGCTTTCATCGATGATGACAGCGAGGTGGCAGCCGGGCAGCTGCTCGGTTTCGAGGGCACGACTGGAAATTCCTTCGGTGACCATGTCCACTTCGGCCGTCATGCCGGAGAGGCGTCCCTGGATGGCATTTTCGGCGAGTCTTTCGACGGCCTCATCCTGAACATGGACGATGGCGGTGGTCACGTGCAGCTCATGACGAGCGACATGTGGTGCGATCTTCCGGGCGGCGACACCTACAGCTCGTTGCTCCGGACGCCGCTTTGGCACCCGAACGGCAGCCTGGTCAAGACGCCGGACGAAGCCACTATCTACCTGGTCGAGCGCAATGGGCTGACGCCCTTCGCTACCGACGGGGCCTTCGTGAGTCGCAACTACGATTACAGCCACGTGGCGATCATCTCGGACACCGAGCTGGCCTGCTATGGCGTGAATGCCAGCTTGTCCGCGGCCAGCAACGTCTCGGCTGTGTACGGGGCTTTCCCGAACCAGGCTGTGTGGTTGCTCATGGGGGTCCAGTCGGATCCCAATCGGTACCGTTTGCTGGTGCCATATGTGGGCTGGCAGGCGGTTCTGAAGAGCTGGGGCATCATCGCCTCCACCTACGACGATCTCTACCATGACCCCGAGGACAACAGTCCCGGTCTCATGGACGAGTATCCCTACGCTGGCGTGGCGAGTTTTCGTGACGGCAGCCTGATCTCCCCGGTGGAGGACAGCGCTGTCTACGTCATGAGCGACGGCATCGCCATGCCTATCGAGACTTGGAACACCCTGCTCTACTTGGGCTGGGAAGATCGGAACATCATCGAAATGAGTGAGAACGATTTCGAGTCGGCGGTCACCGTGAAGGGTGATTGCGGCACGAATACCTACTGTCTGAGCCTCGACGATGCGCAGACGTGTGGTGGTCCGGATCAGAGTCAGGAAGGCGTGTTGCCGAGCACTACGTCCGACCCGCCTTTGCTGAACGACCTGCTGCTCACCTGGTTCACGCCGAACGGGCTGATGGTCGATTCCATCACCCTCGCCGGAGCCGTGACGCCTGCGGGTCAGCCCGAAGATCAGTGGGGGACGGTCTTCAACGAAGTCTTGAACGCAAGCTTCGTGAAGGCCACGGTGCCCGCTCTCGGAGTGGGTGACAGCCTGCGCTTCAGCGTGGAATACCGTAATGACGGTGTTCCTGGCTGGTCGTGTCTGGCCCCGTTTCCGCCCGGGGCGGTGCAGGGATCGGTGATCGCTGACTATGGCGGTACCTATCTTGGCTACGCCGCCGCGGACGATCCGGGCAGCGACGGCTGTGGTCTGCTGATCGCCGTGCCGTAGCGTCGATCTCGACAGGTACGGCTTGAGCGTAAGGGTAGGGCCGAGCCCTACCCTTACTTGTAATTAACGCTATGTTTCATCGAGATTCCATACGGTTACGCAATCACGACTATCGGGTTGGCGTGTATTTCATTACCTTGGTGACGTATCGACGTCGTCGGTTGTTTGGGAGCATACAAGCTGGCCGAATGCTATTGTCAGCTGCCGGGGAGGTTGCTCATGAGCAGTGGCAAAATGTTGCCCACCTACGTACACATGTCCTCATAGACGAGTTTGTAGTCATGCCCGATCATTTCCATGCCATCGTATGGTTAAGAGACGACACGACGCCGTATCAGTTTCGTCGTTGTTCAAGACTGCCAGGTTTCACGTTCCGAAAATTTTCTGGTTCACAGGGCCCGTCTTTGATGACGGTAGTTGGCTCGTATAAAGCCGGTGTCTCTCGATACTTACGCCTTTTTGATGGTTCATTAAAAGCGGTTTGGCAACGCAATTATTATGAGAGATTGATTCGTAGCCAAGAAGATCTTGAGAGATGTCGCGAATATATCCGCAATAATCCGAAGAATTGGAAAGGCTAAACAAAGTCCCGTCGAGGCAGGGCTTTGCCCTACCTTTGCTCGTGCTATAATCTCTTCGAATTATGCGCTTCTTATCGTCGTTTAGACGATGGTCCGGAAAATTGGGGAGATCTGAACACAAAGTTCTTTTGGGGACACTTTTTGCTTTGATAATTGTTATCGGTTTAGCGGGGCCGGGACACGCAGCGCTCGCGCTACCAAATCCCATCGTAGCGCTCGCGCTATCAGATCCCATCGCTGCGGCAGGCACCTGGGCCATCGATCAGCTGGTACTTACCCTGACGACGATCATTCAATTTCTGACTGGCGCCCTAGGTATGCTGGCGCTTTGGATTATTAACATGCTCGTCACGCCTATTTTGCAGTACAACGGCTTTTCAAGTAGTCCAACTATTGGTTTGGGTTGGAAACTAGTGCGCGATGTAGTGAACATGTTTGTAGTCTTGGTTCTCCTTGTGATTGCCATGGCCACCATTGTGGGCTACGAAAAAGCCAGTTGGCAGAAAAATTTACCTCAGTTTTTATTGGCCGTGGTTTTAGTGAACTTCAGCCGCACCATTTGTGGAGTTTTAATCGATATCAGCCAAGTAGTCATGTTCACTTTTGTGAATGCCCTGCTTGAAACAATGGGCGGTAACTTTACGAGGATGCTTAACTTTGATGGTTATGGACTTTACTCAACTACGGCTACTTACGACGCTCTCACCGGCGAACCCGTAGCGATCTCGCCCTACCAACAGTTTGGCGCTGCCTATCTTCAATTTATACTCTACGGCTGCATTGTAGCCGTACTGTTGTTGCTGACCCTCGTATTCATCTGGCGGATTATCGTGCTTTGGGTGCTCGTTATCATGTCTCCGCTAACCTTCTTTTCTTGGGGAGTAGGTGGCATGTTCAAGTTTGCTGCTGGCGCGAGCGGGGACTGGTGGAAGAAATTTACCGCCGCCCTTACAATTGGCCCGATGCTCACGTTCTTCTTATGGTTGGCTTTATCTACTGCGACAGGCGATATCGCGGCTGATGAACACTTTAAAACATCCGATGCTGTCGGTACAACCGCTTTACTTGAGGGCTTTGAACCTTCGAATTTACTCGGCACCTTCTTGGCCTTAGTTTTGCTTGTGGTCGGCATGCAACAATCCGCCGCCGCCGCCAGCAGCCTTGGAGGCCTCGCTAAAAAAGCCATGGGCGATGAGAAGATGGGTCAAAAACTGGTTGGTGGAGCGATCGGTCTTGCTGGCGGATACGCGGCTAGAGGTGTAGCTAGAGGTGTAGGCAATGCAGCTAAAGGTGGAGCCCAGAGAGGAGCAGCGGTGGTTGGTAATTGGGGCGCTGGTAAGGGCATAGAGCTTGGTTCAGCAGTGGGAGGGTTGAAGTACGGTGGCGTGCTAGGAAAAACCATGATTAATGCCGCCGGTTCTGTTCAGCAAAAGGCCCAAGCGGTTCAAAAGGCTGGTTCAGATGCTGCTAAGAAACGCATAGGCGCAGAAACTGTGCAACAACGAGCAGCACAGCTGTCTTTGCTTGCTAATGATAAGACTATCGGTCTCACTCCATCTGGTCGTGATGAGATCAAGAATCGTCAGCTTGATTATGCTACCAACGCTAAGTCTCGCAAAGCCTTTAAGGAGTTGAACGAGAAGCAAGGAAAGAGTGAGCTCACTGGCAAAATGGATACTGCAGCTTTGAAATTTGCAGATAAGAATGAAGCGGATTTTGATGACGCAGAAAAGAAGGGAGCGAATAAGCTGAGAACTCAAAAGGCACATCTATTTGGAAAGGCTTTTGGTAGAAATGGACAGTGGGATGATGAGTCTAGGAAAAAGTTGCGCAAGCATATCGATTCTGAGGATTTTGTTGGTAACGACTTGACACCAGAGGCTTCTGCTCACCCTGAAGTTCATCGTGCCCTCGAGCAAAATCAACGGAATCCGAATAAGAAAGGTCGCAATGCCTTGGAGAAATTACGGAAAGGCCAATTTGGCAGTGAAAATCAAAGTGCAGCTGGAGGCACTCCAGATATCGATGACGATGGTGCCAGCACACCCCCACCTACTCCGCCTCCTCAACCTCCGAGCGGCGGCGGGGGAGCAGCCCCTGTCGTAGCCGGAGCAGTAGCCGGGGCGGCTGCGGGCGCAGCTGTCGGAGGCGCTCCAGGCTACGGGTTTAACCGTCCGCCTCGTCCTCCTCGACCACCTGGTGGTGGTGGTGGTGGTGGTGGTGGTGGGCCTTCTGACCCAAGCGGTGGCACTCCGCCAGCTACCCCAACGGGCGGCGGACCGGCTCCAGCGGCACCTCAAGGTGGTGGCGGTTCGGGTGCTGGATTCGCAGCTCCGCAGAACGGCGGATCAAATACGAGTCCGGTCGCTCCTTCGGTATCTCCTGTTGTTACTCCTTCCTCAGCTCAACCTTCAGCACCTGCACCAGAGCCACTGGTTAGTTTCGATAACCCTTCAGCACCCCTAGAAGACGAGCCCCTCGTTTCCTTTGATGACCCTTCAGTCGTTCCACTAGGTTCGTCGAAGCCAAAAGCTCAACCGAATACCCGTCGACGACCACCGCGACCGCCTGTTTACCGAACACCAAAACCTCCTACTGAACCGCCGAGTGCAAATGCATAATTTGAGTTATGGCCCTAGCTGGTTTTTATAACAACCCACAGGCCAGCGCCTTTCTGCTCGATCCAGGTGTCTATGGCATTCTCGAGGGAATCGCGAAAGAACATGGACTCCCGATCGAAAGATCCGAGGAGTTCCTGGATTTAACGGAGGCGGTCATGGATGAGGTTATTACTCCGGCTCAGATGCCAGCCTTGCTGACTGAGGCTTTTGAGATAGACGAGGTGGCTGCTCAAAAACTGTCGGCCGACATCCTTGGTCAGCGTCTCCTTCCGTTTGAGTTCTACATTCAAGGACTGAGGGAGCAGATTGTCGCTTGGGGAGGTAGGATCGACGCTTATCCCACACTGCGTATTTCAAGAGGGCGCAAAGACAATCTTGGCGTGCTCATGGAGCTGATCGGTGATCTGGGTTTTAAACTTAATGATGTTGTCTTAAAGCGTTTACTCTTTCTGCTCGAACAGTTCGCCAAGGAGGAGAAAACTGAAGAGGCTTTAAAAATGTACTTTGTCCGGTCCTTGAACATCGGTGGGCTCGGCTTAACGGAAGAGCAAGCTACCGCGTTGTTGGCTGCCACCTTGCCGCAAGCGGCTAACTTCGTTGAGAGATTGCAGCCAACGGTGGCTCCGATTGCGCCAAAGCTTGAGGCTGTCCCAGTAGCACAGGCGCCCGCAGTCGTAGCTCCTAAACAAGAATTAGAAATCGCCCCTAGCCATGAGTTGGCGGCTGAGGTGCCGATTGTGAATGCGCCACCTGCTTTGGAAATTCCGCCACTACCACTGATGCCGGTGGTTGTGCCCCCACCAGTGGAGGCGGTTGCCGCCAAAGTTGTCAGCCAGCTTGAGCCTGAAAATGATCCAAGTGAGCTACGCGCACCAGCCAAACAGGCTGCCGCCGCGCGTAAGTTCACTGAGAGTAGTCAGGATTTATTTGCGACGGCCTTGGTGACCGCGACAGAAGAGGCTGCTGTTGTTTTGAAGAAAAATAAAATCTCTGAAAAAGTCTTTGCCGATTTGGCTGGTAAGGCTATTCGTGGCGTCCGAGACATTTACCAAACCCGTGACCTCGTCGAGCGCGATTGGGATCTGAAGGGCCAGGATTTGGCTACTCTGATGCAGGCAATCGGCCTAGGTGTTGATGCCTACCAGAGCGCTCCGCAACCGATGGCGTCTGCTAAATCAGCAGCTAAGCCTAGGAACGACGAGGCCGCGGGTCTTAACGAGCGTTTCTCAAAACTTACAGAAGGAGACACTGATGTGCAGATCCAGCCTGTCCGGGCCCAGCTTACGGTTGGGAGCTCTTCATTGAAGACGCCTGAAGGCCAGAGAAAGATGGTAGATGTGATTAGTGCTTCTCGTTTGGCTGGTCCAATTGAGCAACTTGGCAAAATGTCTCCTACTGAATTCCGCCGTTTGTCGAGCAATGCCTCAGAGGCAGGCCAAAAACTTGAGGATTTACTTTCAGCCCTTGAAACTACTTCGTACGAAGAGCGGGTGAAGGGCGTTTTGGCATGGCGAGAAAGCCCGATGAATCAGTTATATTTACAAATTACCCAAGAGGCTTTGTCCCAAGGCCTCACCTTACCTGAGGTAAGCAGTCGTCGTCGTGCCGCAGGTAAAGAGAGTCTCAGTCCCGCGGAAATTAAGGCGTTGGCCCTCCTTAACACGAAGATACGCTTTTAGTGAGAGGATTCGAGTACTCGAATACTCATACCTTAGTTCGTCGCATGCTATAATCCCTGCATGCCACGCAATCAATTTGTCGTGCCACAATTTCTTGACGTTGAGGCCAAAATCATTGGCCCAATTACGGCTAGGCAGTTTTTGATCATGCTTGGGACGTTGCTCTTGGACTTCCTTATTTACCGCGTCTTCTTGAACGTCTTCGTCGTCATCGCTCTCGGTGTTCCGGTCTTAGCTCTCGGTATTGCCTTCTCGTTTGCAAAAGTGAACGGACAGCCTTTCCACTACATGGTCTTGAGTGTGATCCAAACTCTGCGCAGACCTGCGCGAAGAGTATGGGACAAGTCCTTGAGTGACGCAGATTTACGGGTGTATCTCAAGAAAGAAGTTGTAGCCATTACGGCGCCGAAGACCATTAAGAAGCCACTTGAACGCTCCCGCCTAGCAGAGCTTTCGATGGTGGTAAATACCGGAGGCGTTTACGAGGGTGACGACAATCAGCTTTAGCGCATATGGCCGATAAAAAAAATAAGCTCTCGAAACCAAAAGCTGGTCCTCCAACCCAGCGGTACTTAGATATTGCTGAAATTCGTGAAGACGTGGTCATCATGAAGGACGGAACCCTACGGGCCGTCTTGTTGGTTTCCAGTATTAACTTTGCCCTAAAAAGCGAAGACGAACAGCAGGCTACAGTTCAGGGCTACATGCAGTTTTTGAACGGACTAGACCATCCACTCCAAGTGGTAATTCAGTCGAGAAAGATGAATATCGACGGCTACATGGGGCAGCTCAAGAAACAAGAAGAAACCATTCAGAACGAGCTATTGAAGACGCAGATTCGCGACTACATGTCTTTCGTCGCTGAGCTCGTTGAGCTGGGAGAGATCATGCAAAAACAATTCTTTGTCGTTGTGCCTTTTGACCCTACGGAAACGGGAGAGAAGCGTAAGAGCTTCTTTACTCGCCTACAGACATCTATTTCTCCAGCTCGAATCTTGAAATTGAATTCCAAGCAGTTCACTGATCGTAAGGCTACGCTAACTCAGCGAGTAGCCAACGTTTCGGCTGGTTTGCTGAGCATGGGACTCCAGGTAGCAATGTTAGATACCCAGAGCCTGATCGAGTTGTACTACACCTGTTATAACCCCCAGGTCTTGGATACGCAGAAGCTCGTGGATACGAATAAGCTGCAAGTTGAAACTAATTTTTAAGCTGTATGGCTTTTGATCTCGAACAACTCAAACGTCAGCAGACGGCCACGGCGGCGGTGGCCAAGAAGCCACTCACCGAGAAAGAACTGAAGGCTATTGAGGAGAAAACCACTCTTGAGGAAGAGCGTGTTTACCGACGCGGTACCGTTTCGGTTCGTGATCTCATTGCTCCAGCTTCGTTCGAAGTCCAGCCAACGCATCTTCTGCTTGGAGATATTTTTGTGCGCACGCTGTTTGTGACTACCTATCCTCGTTACGTTGGTATCGGTTGGGGATCGCCAATTATCAACTACAAAGGCACTATCGACGTGGGCATGTTCTTCTACCCAATCAAAGCTGAGGTTATTTTGAAGCAGCTCCGTGATAAGGTGGGTATTCTCGAAGCTCAGATTGTTTCCGACAACGAAACGGGTAAGCCTCGCGATCCAATTCGAGAAACGGCTTTACGTGATGTAGAACAACTCCGTGATGATCTGACTCAGGGCATTGAGCACTTTTTCCAATTCACTTTCTACGTCACCATTTACGCTAAGACTAAGGATGAACTAGATAAGCGCACGGAAAATATCGAATCCATTTTCGGAACGAAACTCATTTACTCCAAGCGCGGTTTCTACCAAACTGAACAAGGCTTCAACTCAACTTTGCCGCTGTGTAACGACGAGTTGATGATCACTTTCAACATGAACACGTCGCCAATTGCGTCGTCGTTCCCGTTTACATCTTCGGATGTTACTAGTGACAACGGTATTTTGTACGGTATCAATCGTCACAACAACTCCTTGGTGCTTTTCGATCGTTTCTCAATGCAAAACGCCAATGCGGTGGTGTTTGCTACTTCCGGTGCCGGTAAAAGTTACACCGTGAAGCTTGAGATTCTCCGCTCCATGATGATGGGTACGGACGTCATTGTTATCGACCCAGAAATGGAATATCGCCAGTTAACTGATGCCGTCGGCGGAACCTTCGTGAACGTGTCACTGGCCTCAGACGCCAAGATCAATCCTTTCGATCTCCCACGACCAAAGGGCGACGAAACTTCGGTGGAAGACATCCTGCGCAGTGCCGTCATCACCTTGAAGGGCTTGTTGCGTATCATGATCGGTAAGCCAATGGGTGAGGCTGGAATCCTGGGGTTCACACCTGAAGAAGACAGTACGCTCGACCGCGCCTTGCTTGAGGCCTATGCCAAGAAAGATATCACGGCTGACTTACCTTCGCTTGAAGGTGTGGGAGAGTACCCCGTGCTTGATGACTTGATGGATGTGCTTGAAGGTATGGATGGCGCAGCTAACTTGGTTGCTCGTCTTGAGAAGTTTACCCGGGGCACTTTTGCTGGACTTTTGAACTCGCCAACCACGGTTGAGATGCGCAACCAGTTGGTGGTGTTCTCTGTCCGCGATCTTGAAGACGAGCTCCGCCCAATGGCGATTTATACCATCGTGAACTACATTTGGAACGTGGTTCGTTCTGAGCGCAAGAAACGCATTTTGTGTATCGACGAAGCTTGGTGGCTCATGCAAAACCAAGACTCGGCCAAGTTTATTTTTGCGCTGGTTAAGCGTGCGCGTAAGTACTATTTAGGCGTGACGACCATTACGCAAGACGTGAACGATTTCTTGTCTTCTCAATACGGTCAGGCAATTGTGACTAACTCGGCCATACAGATTTTGCTGAAACAGTCGTCAGCGGGTGTAGATTTAATCGCAAAAACGTTTAATCTTACCGAAAGTGAGAAATACTTATTGCTTGAGGCGGCGGTAGGAGAGGGCATCTTCTTTGCCGGACAGAAGCATGCCGCTATGAAAGTGGTGGCTTCTTACACGGAAGACCAGATCATCACCACCAACCCTCAGCAATTACTCGAACAAGAGCGTGCCCGCGCCGAATTCCAAAAGTCATTATCGGCTGCCACAGATAAATCTTCGGAGTGAGCCTCACCGGAATCATTTAAAACATGTATTATTTATACAGATTGTCTAAAACTTCTACAGATTTTACGCAGACGTCTTAATGAATCTGTGTCAAATCTGTAACCACCTTTTCACTATCTGTGTAAATTCGCAAAGTATGTTGTCTCGTCGAAAGATCGAAATTATTGCCGCGGTGGCCATTCTGATCCTGCTCTTAGTTTTACTGTTCTTTGTCTTGCGTAAACCTAAGGCCGAAGTGGATGTGACCACCGAACCCGAGGTGGTCGTGGTGGTAATGCCGGAGGTTGACCCACAGGATATTCCCACGCCGGGAGCGGTCATGGCGAGTACGGTAACCCGTATCTTCGTTGAGCGTTTTGGTAGCTATTCATCTGAATCTGATTTTGCTAACGTTGACGATGTCATGAAGCTCGCGACACCTACATATCAGGACGAACTCGAATCACTAGTAGCGGGTTATCGTCGTCAATTTGATGAGAATGCTGGTTACTCGGGTATCTCCACCATCGTAATTGGTATTAAAGCCCTCACCGAGTCTGACGCAGCGGCAACGTTCTTGGTAACAACACAGCGTGAAGAGGCGGTAGGCAATCCGGGTAATGCCACCTTGCGATATCAAGATGCTGAAGTAAGTTTAGTTAAATCGGGGGACGACTGGTTGATTAATGACTTGGCTTGGAAATAGTTTAGCGACTACTATTCTCGCGGCAGTCTTTCCGCGTTTTTGTGTTACTTGCGGGGCGGAGGGGGAGTTGTTATGCAATTCTTGCGCGGTGACCTGGTGGCATGAGCCGCCGGCGGCGGAAAATGAACACGTAGCTTTTTTTGCTTACGCGAATCCCGTGGCGCGTAAGCTTATCTGTGCCTGGAAGTATGATTACGATCTGTCTGCATTTGAGATCTTGAAAGATCAAGCCGGGGAGTTGCTGCCAGAATTTAAGCAGGGAATGGAGGCGCTTGGCATCCAGGCTATCGTGCCTTTGCCGCTCAGTGAGCATCGTTTACGTGAACGAGGCTTTAACCAGTCGCAAATGATTGCCGAATGGCTTGCTCGCGAACTTAACGTTCCAGTGCTTGATGTTTTGGCGCGCAACCATCGCCGTGGTCATCAAGCCGAACGCACCGACGAAGAGCGTAAGCGGGCGATGTCTGACTCGCCCTTTCTTTTAAAAACAACCAAAGAACTACCCTCGACAGTCTTGTTGGTCGATGACGTTTGGACCACTGGGGCAACCATGATGGCTGCTAAGAAAATCTTAGAATCGGAAGAAAAAACTAAGTCTTTTAGCTTTACCTTAGCCAAGGGATAGGCCATATTTGCAAACGCGACACTGTCGCGCTATACTCTTTTTAAGTAGTAAAGTATTGGGATTTTTGGACATTTATTTTATTGATGCGACCGTGTCGCGTTTAGCTTGAGGAACTTGTTTATGAGTAGCAGTGAGTCAGCGGAGTTGATCTGCGAATTACAGTCAGAGGGTTATAAGCTGACGAAACTCCGTCAGACAGTTATTGATATCTTTACTCGTTCTCAGCAGCCCCTTCTTTTAGAGGAATTAGGTAGGTACTTAAAGACTCATGCCATTAAAATGCATCGCGCGAGTCTCTACCGCGAATTAGCTTTTCTTGAAAAGAAGAAAATCATTGTTCCGGTGCTTTTGGAGGATGGTAAGTTGCGCTACGAGTTTGCCGATCGAAGCCATCACCATCACGCTGTCTGTGTGAAATGCAATAAAATCGAAGATGTAGAACTAAAAGATGATACTGAACATCTCGAGAGACTCGTCAAAACGAAAAACAATTTTGAGATCATCCGTCACACGCTCGAGTTCTTCGGAATCTGCGGTGAATGTAAAAAAGTATGAAACCACATCTAACTACAATCTTGGCTAGCAGCTTCTTTCTCGCTGTTCTCGGTTTGGTGATTTGGTTCGGTATTCCCGATGCGCAAAATACGTCCCGTGGAGATAGAGTGCTTGTGGTCACAAGCATTTATCCTTTGGCTGATTTTGCCGAGAACATCGGTGGAAACTTCGTGTACGTGAGTAGCATTGTTCCGGCCGGTGCCGAACCTCACGATTATGAGCCCGCACCTCGCGAAGTTGGCCAAGTGCTCGAAGCTGATGTCTTGGTTTACATTGGTGGCGGTTTAGATACTTGGGTAGAGGAGGTTTCAGACGAAACCACAGAGCGTGGGGGCCGTGTCTTAAAGATGTCAGAGGTAGTAACTTTTGCTAGCGACGGAGAGAACGTGGACCCTCATGCTTGGCTTGACCCCGTGTTAGCCCAGGAGATGGTTACGGTGATTCGAGACGCTTTGATCGCGGCTGATCCCGAACACACAGAACAATTTACCTTGAATGCAGCCGCCTATATTCAAGCTTTACGTGATTTGGATGTGAGCTACAGCGCTGCGCTAAAAAAGTGTGATCTGAATGATATTATTGTCTCGCACGACGCTTTTGGTTATTTGGCGCGTCGTTACGACTTTAACATCCTGCCTATCACCGGTTTGTCGCCTGAGGCTGAACCTTCGGTCCGTGATCTGTCTGTACTTGCTCGGGAGGCTGAAGAGCGGGGGATTACTACGATTTTCTTCGAGACACTTGTCAGCCCGGAATTAGCCGAGACACTGGCTAAGGAAGTAGGGGCCACCACAGCCGTGCTCAATCCGTTGGAAGGTCTATCTCCTGAGGAATTGCAGGCAGGCGACAATTATCTTTCAGTCATGCAAAAAAACCGCGAAGCGTTGAGCTCCGCTATGTTATGCCAGTAAAATCCCAAGTTCCCGTCATCAGCGTGAAAGATGTCTCGTTTTCTTACAACGGTAATCCTATTCTTGAGAAGATTAGTTTTGACGTACAACCTGGGGACTATGTGGGGATCGTTGGGCCTAACGGGGGCGGTAAGACAACCCTGTTGAAGATCATGCTGGGTTTATTAAAACCGAGTGTTGGCGACGTCTTATTGTTAGGCGATCTCATTACGCACTCTGAAAATCGTGCGCGGATTGGTTATGTACCCCAACGTGTAGCCGCAGACGATCATTTATTTCCTGCCACCGTTGAGGAAATCGTGATGAGCGGTCGGACTGCCGGCAGGGGTTTGTTATCTATGCGCTCAAGGGCTGATCGGTCTGCAATTAAACGTGCCATGAAGGTAGCGGATGTGGCTCACTTGGCGCACCGACGCGTGGGTATGCTGTCAGGCGGAGAACGCCAACGAGTCATGATTGCTCGTGCTTTAGCGGGCGATCCGGCCATTCTCATGCTCGATGAGCCTACGGCTTCAGTTGATGCACCTAGTCAGGAAGCTTTTTATACCTTTCTTCGCAAACTCCATGATAATGGGTTGACGATTATTATCGTTTCGCATGACCTTGATATTGTGACTCATGAAGTAAATACCGTTCTGTGTTTGAATAAACATCTTGTGTGCCACGGTCCAGCCGAGGAGGTGATGGAAAAATCTGCTATGGAAAAGATTTACGGCAGAAAGGCCAAAATCGTGCATCAGCACTAGTATGCGAAAGCTTTTTGTCAGCCTCGCCATGGTTCTCGTCAGCTTCGGTTTGAGTTTTCCAGCTTTGGCTCAAGAGGGTGGTGAGGATTCACAGGCGTATACGCGCGGAAAAGTTATCGAGGTCATTGCTGATAGCTCAGGTACGGATTCGCCGCTCGATAACGCCGAGCAAGTTATCCTTGTTGAAGTCCTGGGCGGTGAAGACGAGGGCCAGGCGGTTACCATCACCTACACCTTTCCTTCCTCTAACTATCGCGACTTACGGCTTGAATCCGGAGATCGCGTTATTCTCGCGGAGGTAACTGACGCACGCGGTGAAAATTATTACATTCTTGATAGCTATCGCTTGCCGACGATTCTTATCTATGTCGGCCTCTTTGCTGTGGCGGCCATTGTTTTTGGACGAGCTCGCGGTGCGGGGTCGTTGGTTGGCCTGGCGGTGAGTTTGGGCATTCTCATGCTATTCGTGGTGCCACGTATTATCGCGGGCGACAATCCGATCGTGATTTCATTTATCGGCGCCTGTGCTATCGCCGTAGCCTCGATCATGTTGGCCCATGGCTGGAAGCGACGCACCTTTGTGGCCTTGGCAGCTACCTTGGTGGCGCTCGTGACGGCCTTTGTCCTGGCCATGATCGCCGTTGCCTTTGCTAATCTTTCTGGCACCGGCACGGAAGAGGCGATTTATCTCCAGCTAAGTTATCTGCCTAATCTCGATCTTCGTGGCTTATTGCTCGGCGGGATTATTATCGGTGCCTTGGGTGTGCTCGACGATGTGACCACGGCCCAGGTGGCGGCCGTGGAAGAGATCGGTCTCGCTAATCCCATGTTG
>Ga0163151_10003538_pt1 | contig 22305 bp, 21 predicted proteins | sample OliLakLV19MP5IB2_FD_145596 | JGI IMG/M metagenome (GOLD analysis project Ga0163151, IMG submission 145596) | Freshwater microbial mat bacterial communities from Lake Vanda, McMurdo Dry Valleys, Antarctica - Oligotrophic Lake LV.19.MP5.IB-2 | ecosystem: Environmental > Aquatic > Freshwater >... | reverse complement strand
TGGGCACCGCCTCGCGGTTTTGTCTGCTGACAAAACATCGCTCCGGCGTTCGAATCCATCGGAAGCCACGCCTGTGGCTTCCTCAGTTCCGGAATCAGCAAAACCCCGCCGCCGAAGCAATGGGGTTCTATTGGTTCCGGGACTTGGATTCGAACCAAGATTCACGGCTTCAAAGGCCGCTGTCCTGCCTTTAGACGATCCCGGAGTATCAGGAACGCATTTATTTGGGCCGTCTTGGCGTCGTCGGCTTCGGTCCTCCTTCACCGTAGGATATACCTACGCTTCAGTCGGTCCTCGCCGCCTCCTAAAGCCACCCTCAAATAAATGCGTTCCTGTAGTCTAAGCGACTGTAAGATAGCGCAAATTTAGCTTTCTGGCAACTGGTTCGGCGTGCTATTCTGTATCCAACTCTTTATTGCTCTATCTATGCGTAGTTTGTCGATCGCTCTAGCTATGATATTCCTCTTGGCTGGAGCCGGGTGTGTTACATCTAAAACCCCAGTCCAGACTGAAACTGTCCACTTTGCTACGCCTATCGAATTAGCAATCGGGCAAACGATTACCTTTGAGGATGGGCTTCAGGCTACGCTGGCAGAGATCAACGATTCTCGTTGCCCCGCTGACGTTCAGTGTATTTGGGCGGGGGAGTTATCGCCGCTCATAGAATTCTCTGGAGGCATTTTGGATGAAGCCTTCGAAACCAGACTTGGTCTAGATTCCGTGCCAATGCAAAATTTTGGTATCTACACGGTCAACCTGGTTGAAGTCTCGGAAACTACCGCAACCATTTCCGTCTCAACGAGCAAGTAGTTATCGTAAGGAGTATGCAAAGCAGAATCCCCACCACCTCGTGCAGGCGATGGGGACGTTGAAGATGATCGAGCGCGCTGCCTGTGCTAATGGTAGCTAGGGATTCACGTCTCTTCGGTGATGGCGGCCTCGATGAGATCGCGCACTTCAAGACGCTGCGGCTCGGTGAGATGGGGGTGGTATTGAACCACGCCGTCCAACGTTTCCAGAGTGTCCAGGAAGCTCCGTTGCTTCCCGACGAGATTGGCGTAGCGGGAGGGCGTCATACCAGTGAGCAGCTCGTCGACCACGCGGAGTGGCAGACCCGGAACGTCACGCACGTTGTATTCTAGTCGGCTAAGAATGCTCTCTTCCGACATGTATATGTCTCCAGTCTTGGGGCGTAGTCATGATACAAACACTTCGGGATAGGGTCAATTTCAGTGGGTTTTGCTTTTTGGCTGGTTCGTGTATCCTCCTTCTATTGTATGACCAAGGTAAATATTGCCCAGGGAGAGAATCGGAGAAAAGTAATTCGGGAGGTGGTTGATAAGCTCGGCCAGCCGTTTATCGATAAAATCAAGGCTGCCAAGCTGATTTTGATCAAGCCAGATTTGGTGCACCACGAGCTGCAGTTGGCCTCGGTTCATGTGGATACCATTCGTGGAATCCTTGATGTCATTCGGACCTACTCAAAGTCGCCCGTCATAATTGCCGATGCTGCTCACTTTGGCACCAAGGCTGGTTTCAGAAATTTTGGCTACGAACGCCTGCTTGAGCATTATTCAGATATCAAGCTCGTCGATCTCCAAGACGAACCGTTCATTGAGCAGACATTCGTCGGTGAGAATGGCGATCCAACTATTCTCCGACGTCCAAAGTTAGCTATGGAAGCTGACTGTACGATTTCCGTATCGAACCTCAAGGTGCACAAGGATTACGGTGCGGCGCTATCGGTCAGCAACTGGGCCGAGGGCACGATGCTCGTGCCGCCGCGCATTACGGTGCAGGGAAGGGTTTGGTCACGTTCTCCTTGGTTGTCGATTGGTGGACCAAAGTCCATGCATCAGATGCTGGCATTCCTGTACACACAAAAACCCTGCGATGTGGCCGTGATTGATGGTATCCTCGCTATGGAGGGGGACGGTCCGGTGAACGGAGCCCCTGTAGCTATGGGTGTAGTTTTGGCAGGTTTTGATGCTGTGGCTGTCGATGCTATCGCTGCAACCTTGATTGGCCTCGATCCACATGGCATCGGCTATCTTGAAATGATCGCTCAGACAGGGAAGGGAGTGAATGAGATGTCCAAGATCGACGTTCCACCTCTGCAGATTAATGAGCTGACCCGACCATTCCAGTTACCTGTACACACTCGTGATCACTTACTTGACTGGCAGAATGATTAACATGGTTAATTGGTTCTCTTCCGTGATTAGCTCGGGATCGAACCTCGGTTAAGGTGGTTGACTAAGCTGATGTCCCATCCTGAGGCGAATGCCGAAGGATCAGTTCCCGCCACAGCAATGTATGCACGATCAGATCTGCGGCGTTTATATTATGTCGAGTCTGAGCGGTAATGTCCTGTATACCGGAATGAGCACGGTGCTGCCTGCCAGGATCGACTCGCATCGTGGGGGACTTGTAAAAGGTTTTGCACAGAAATATAATTGCACAAAGCTTGTTTATTTCGAGTTTACTCCGGATGAGGACACGGCTTTATTGCGTGAAAAACAGATTAAAGGTTGGACCAGAGCTAAGAAGGCTGCCCTTATAGAAAGAGACAATCGAGACTGGAAAGATCTATTTGAAGACCTGATAAACCTGGTGGCGGGCTCCTGATCCTTCGGCATTCGCCTCAGGATGGTGATTCCAGCTCATCGTAACCAAGGTCCGAGGCGCTTGCCGACCGAGGACCGATTAACCAACTATGTCAACAATCATTTTCCCGGGCAGATTTCAACCATTCCATAATGGACATTTGATGGTCGTGCAGGGCGCTATCAAGCTTTCTGAGGATGTTGTGATTGTGATTTGCGACGGCAAGCAAAATGGCGACGAGGATCCTTTCGGTCTTGAAAAGCGTCGCGAGATGATTAGTTCGGCCTTGTTGGCGGTGGACATTATGGACGTCACCATTGCTGTTGTTAGAGATTCAGAGTCTGATGAAGAGTGGGCTCACCACATTCTTGATGCCGCCGGCAATCCTGCCGAACCCGTGGTCTGGAGTGGTGATGAGAATGTCCGAAAAATATTTGAGACTAAAAAAGTCGCCACCAAAAAGATCGTGCCAGTCCCAGGCATTGTAGGGGAAGACATCAGAAAGATGATCAAGAATAAAGATCTCACCTGGCGCTCCAAGGTTCCTGCGGGAGCGATGGATGTGATCGTTGACGCTACCAAGTAACCTGAAAATACTCCTGATTTACGGGGGTATTTTTTGTTTGTGAATATCTCTTGAAGCCTATTTAGTTTCGTGTTACGCTAACCGTACAAAATACGAACATACCCCCTGCAGGGCAACCTGTTGGGGAGATTGATGTTTTATGCAATTCAAACTCAAATCCGATTATGCTCCGGCTGGTGATCAGCCAAAGGCGATTGAGCTACTCACGAAAGGCCTTCGTGATGGTTTAGGTCGCCAAACATTACTGGGTGTTACGGGTTCAGGTAAGACGTTCACGATGGCGAATGTTATTCAGAATGTGCAGCGGCCAACGCTTGTGATCGCGCACAACAAAACTTTGGCGGCTCAGTTGTGTAATGAGTTTCGTGAGTTTTTTCCTGACAACGTCGTCGAATACTTTGTTTCTTACTACGACTATTACCAACCGGAAGCATATTTACCGCGGACTGATACTTACATTGAGAAAGAGGCGACCATTAACCAGGAGATCGATCGTTTGCGTCATGCTGCCACCCAGGCTTTGTTGACTCGCAAGGATGTAATCATCGTGGCTTCGGTATCGTGTATTTACGGTTTAGGTTCACCACTTGAATACGAAAAGGTGGTCATGCGCGTGGTGGCCGATGGTCAGATGCAACGGGACGAGCTTATGCGTCGCATGATCGACATGCAATTTACACGCACCACGACAGATATTACCCGAGGACAATTTCGAGCCCGCGGTGACGTGATCGAAATCATGCCCGTCAATGAGGAGGTTATTTATCGCGTAGTGCTTGAAGGCGAGAGCGTGCGTGAGATTTTCAGACTCGATCCCGTGACTCGAGAAATGATGGACAAGGTCCATGGCATCTGGCTATTTCCCGCTAAGCACTTCATGACTTCGCCGTCGGAACGTGAGCGTGCTTTGCGGGATATTGAAAACGAGCTCAAGGTCAGACTCGAAGAACTCGACAAAGAAGGGAAGTCACTCGAATACGAGCGTTTGTCGCGTCGTACCCGTTACGATATCGAAATGATTCGTAATATCGGTTTTTGTAACGGTATTGAAAACTACTCTCGTCACTTTGATGGTCGCGCACCGGGTGAACCACCATTCTCCTTGATGTCGTATTTCCCGAAAGACTTTTTAACCGTCATCGACGAATCCCACGTTACCTTGCCGCAGATCGGTGGCATGTTTGCTGGTGATCAAGCTCGTAAACAAACCCTGGTTGAACACGGTTTTCGCTTGCCGTCGGCCAAAGATAATCGCCCCTTGAAGTTCGAAGAGTTCATCAAGAACGTTGGCCAAATGGTCATGGTTTCGGCCACGCCAGGGCCTTACGAGAAAGAAGTGTCTGATCAGATTGTGGAGCAGATCATTCGCCCAACCGGTTTGGTGGATCCGGAAACGATCGTCATGCCGGTGACTCCTGCCAAGGCACTCAAACTCGACCCCTCACAACCTATTCACCCCAACCTAGACCCCGATTACCCCGGCCAAGTAAAAGACATCATTGCCCGTATCAAAGAGCGAGCTGAGAAGGGGGAGCGAGCGCTAATTACGACCCTGACCAAGAAAATGGCGGAAGATTTGGCTGGTTACTTGAAAGAGGACGGCATGAAGGTCGCATACCTTCACGCGGACATTGAAACCTTGGAACGCATCACGATTCTCTCCGATCTCCGTCGCGGTGAGTATGACATTCTCGTCGGTGTGAACTTGTTGCGTGAAGGTTTGGACTTACCAGAAGTTTCACTGATCGGTATTCTGGACGCTGACAAAGAAGGCTTCCTGCGTTCGGAAACGTCGTTAGTACAAACAATTGGTCGTGCGGCGCGTAACGTCAACGGTTTGGTGCTGTTGTACGCCGATCACATGACTGGCTCACTCGATCGTGCCTTGAAGGAGACCGCCCGTCGTCGTGAAATCCAGTTGGCTTACAACAAAGAGCACGGTATTACGCCAGCAACTATTACGAAAAAGATTTCCGATATCCGTGCCATGCTCGGCGCTACCTCAGAAGCGGAAACGAAAAAGATTCTGAATATCGAGATCAGCGCCAGTCCAAAGGAGCTGGAAGAGGTGATTCAGGACAAGAAACGAGAGATGAAAGAAGCGGCCGGAAATCTGTTGTACGAAACGGCCGCTATTCTCCGTGACGAGATTGTTCTGCTCGAGAATGAGCTGCATCAGAAAACAGGAAGCCCGGTCCCCAAGAAGCGAAGGACCGGGCGTGGGGCGAAGAAGTCAGCCACTGAGCCAACTACTTAGCCAGGCAACGAGCGGATGTCGTGAGCTCGATGCTGGAGGCTGGGACGTCTTGTCCGGCCACCACTTGTCCCGAATAGCCGGGTCGTTGATGCGTCGTTCGGCTGCGACGGGATCGTAGAGTGGAGTTCCAACTCCATCACTCCTGCTCACGCTGGCGCTGTAGTCCTTTTCGACACGGTCATCGAGGATCTCCCCGTACACATTCGTCTCTGCACCTGAAGGAGCCTTGAAGGGCGACGGCTCATTGAATGAACTCGCCCCGCCCATCCCCGTCCAGAGCTTCACAACCCCAGCGAGGTCGGAAGCGCTGATTTTCTCGCCGTGATCTTCGCGGTCGAGGAGTCTGCAGACTTCCGCGTAGAAGATCGTACGTTGCGCCTCGCTAATGAAGCCAACTTGTACCGCTCGATTCAAAGCATTACTCAACCGAGACTTTCTCGTTTCCGAGGGGGTCATCATTCCTCCATTTCGAACGGTATCATCATAACATATGTTAGATAAAATAGTCATCAAGGGAGCTCGGGAACATAATCTGAAGAATATTTCTTTGGAACTCCCAAGAAATAAGCTTATTTGTTTTACCGGCTTATCAGGCTCGGGCAAATCGTCCTTGGCGTTCGATACTATTTTCGCTGAAGGCCAGCGCCGCTATGTGGAATCGCTTTCGGCTTACGCTCGGCAGTTTTTGGGCAACATGCAAAAGCCGGATGTCGACGAGATTGAAGGTTTGTCGCCGGCTATCTCCATCGATCAAAAAGCCCACTCACGTAATCCTCGTTCAACCATCGCGACGATTACAGAAATCTACGATTACTTACGCGTTCTTTACGCCCGTATCGGCGAACCGCACTGTGTGAAGTGTGGTCGTAAGATCGAAAAGCTCACCATTGACGAGATGGTCGATATTGTAGCTCGTGATTCGGTTGTCGGGATTCGGGATTCGGGACAAGGCGCCAGTGTCCGAAAACCGAAAACCGAAAACCGACGCGTGAAAACCGGTGCTGAGGTCGTCATCCTGGCCCCCGTAATCCGTGGCCGAAAGGGCGAGTACTACCAGTTGCTTTACGATCTCTATAACGCCGGCTTCGCCAAAGTTCGTATCGATGGCAAATTCCATCGCTTGAGCGAAAAGGTCGAGCTCTCGCGTTACAAGATGCACACCATCGAAGTAGTCATCGATACCATTCCCGCCAATGCCATCGCTGAGATGGGCAAGGACACTCGCCAACGTCTGGCTGATGCTCTCGAACAAGCCATTCAACGCGGTGGCGACCTGGCTTTGATTCTCACTCCGAATGGTGAGGAACGCTTGCTGTCTTCTAAGTTCAGCTGCCCTGACGACGGCTTCTCATTTCCGGAAATCGAGCCACGCTTATTCTCGTTCAACAGTCCTTACGGCGCTTGTCAGGCATGTTCAGGTCTCGGCACGGTCGACTTATTCTCCGACGAGGTTTGTCCGGCTTGTAATGGTGCTCGTTTGCGGCCAGAAGCACTTCACGTCTACGTCGGAGGTAAGTCGATTGTGGGTGTGACAAGTATGTCAGTTGACGAGTCGATCACTTTCTTACTCGAGCTTGAAATTACCGATCGTCAGAAGGAGATTGCCGCGACCATTCTCAAAGAAATCGATAACCGTTTGGGCTTCATGCTCGACGTTGGTCTGCATTACTTGACGCTCAACCGTACGGCCGGAACCTTGTCCGGTGGTGAAGCTCAGCGTATTCGTTTGGCGTCACAGATTGGCTCACATCTCGTCGGAGCGATGTACGTGCTCGACGAGCCAACTATCGGTTTACACCAGCGCGATAACGAGCGTTTAATTGAAACGCTAGAGAATCTCCGTGACCTCGGCAACACCGTCCTGGTTGTGGAACATGACGAAGATACAATTCGTCGTTCGGATTACATGGTGGAAATCGGCCCTGGTGCCGGTGTTCACGGCGGTCACGTGGTAGCGGCTGGTACGACGCCAGAGATCTTTAAACACAAGACATCCCGTACAGCCGCCTATCTTCGCGGCGACTTGAAGATCGAAGTCCCTGAGGAACGCCGTGTTAAAGAAGCTGGAACGATTAAGGTTCGGGGAGCTACTGAAAACAACTTAAAGAACGTTGACGTTGATTTTCCCCTGCGTAAATTCGTGTGTGTCACCGGCGTTTCCGGCTCAGGTAAATCGACCTTGGCCTACGACGTCATGTACAAAGCAATCTCGCAAAAATTGTACGGCGGTAAGAATGATCCGGGTAAGCATAAGGCCGTGCTTGGTTTAGAGTATCTCGACAAAGCCATTCTCATCGATCAAGGAGCCATCGGCCGCACGTCACGCTCAAACCCAGCGACGTACACCGGCGCTTGGATGCCGATCCGCGAGCTGTTCTCCGCTACCGAAGAGGCTCGCTTCCGTGGCTACAAGCCAGGTCGCTTTAGCTTTAACGTTCCCGGTGGCCGCTGTGATCATTGTGAAGGACACGGTGTCATCGAAATCGAAATGCACTTCTTGCCAACCGTGTATGTGACCTGCGAGATTTGTAAGGGCAAGCGTTTTAATCGCGAAACTTTAGAAGTTACTTACAAGGATAAAAACATCTCAGACGTTTTAGGTATGACCGTGGAGACTGGGATCGACTTCTTCAAAGACATTCCCGAGGTTCACGATAAGCTCAAAGCCATGAACGAAGTTGGCTTGTCATACATAACGCTCGGCCAATCGGCTACGACGTTATCGGGCGGTGAAGCGCAACGCATAAAGCTTGCGAGCGAGCTGTCCAAGCGCCAGACCGGACGCACTTTGTACTTACTTGACGAGCCGACGACCGGGCTGCACTTCGATGACGTTAAACAATTGCTCAAGGTACTTCACACCCTGGTCGACAAAGGCAACTCCATGATCATCATCGAACATAACCTCGATGTGATCAAAACCGCCGATTGGCTGATTGACATGGGCCCTGAAGGCGGCGACGGGGGAGGCACGGTTGTAGCTGTGGGCACGCCTGAGGACATCGCTCGCAAAACCAATAGCCACACCGGTAAATATCTCAGACCGTATCTTCGTTAGATTAAAATGATAAATAGTATGTACTATTCGTTACTCGCCATGGCGGCCTGTCTAGTGCTCGGTACCGGCTGTGTATCCGCAACCGACAACACATCACCTTCGGCTGGTTTGTCACCACAAACAGCGGCGACTCCGTCACCAGAAACATCGCCGGTAATTGATGTTGAGGCGCGTTACGATGAGGCAAGTCCGGGAGCCGAGATCTTCAAGCTCAGTTTTAAGATCCCCGAAGGTATGAACGTCGAGTTTATTCCCGAGATCGAGGCTTTGAATATTTACTCCGAGGAAGGAGAGGGGACAACACTTGATAGATCGCAGATATTCGTACGTTATTTTGACGCGAATCGCTTTTTGACATTGCAAACAGTCCAAATCTATTCAACTCTCGACCTTACGGTCGGCGCCGAGAGTTATGTCGCGCGCCGCTATGACGTTGAAAAACTCCCCGGTATTACCAACTTTCCAAGTCAGCCTGACTGGCGAAACGAACGACATGTCGTGACTGACTTCCGTGGCGAAGAAGGTTTTACGCGTTATTACGTTGTTGCTGGAAGTCCGGAGCTCGACATGGCAATTTACGAATCAGTGTTGCAGAGTATGGTGGTTAGTGACTAGCAGAAAAGTTAGTTAACCAGTCATGCGTAAAGAAGTTCTTCGACAATAAAAAATTACACCCTGGGCCAGTTAAAGCTTCAGGGTGCACCAACGTGCAAGATAAATACAGATCAGGCACACTGCTAAAAGAGCCGTATGATTCCCGAGCAAATAAAAATTCTCAACAAGTCCTTACCCGATGCTCCCGGGGTGTATTTTTATTATAACGATAAAAACAAGCTGCTTTACGTGGGCAAAGCAACGAGTTTGAAAAAGCGCGTGGGCTCGTACTTTGTTGGTAATGCCAAACACCCTCGGACCGCCGAGCTGGTCTCCAAGATCGTCGAGATTAAATACGTGCAGGTGCCGACGGTTATCGAAGCGCTCGTACTTGAAGCTAACCAGATTCGTACCCATAAGCCGCCGTACAACATTCTCGGGCGTGATGATAAGAGCTTCATTTATTTGTGCATCACCAACGAAGATTTCCCAAAGCCGGTCCTCATGCGCGGTCTCGACCTTGAACGCATTGGCATCCAACCGTTCTCGAAGCGACTTTCGCTCAAAGCACGCCGTAAGTTTTTGGCAGTGTACGGCCCGTACTTGAGTGGACGACAATTGAAGATGGCGCTTCAGCTCATTCGTCGCACCGTGCAGTGGTCTACCTGTAATCCACCAAGCGTGACCGGTTCTACGCGTCCGTGTTTCGAAGCCCAGATTGGTCAGTGTCCAGGCGTGTGTTCGGGTACGATTGATAAGAAGACCTATCGCCGCAGCATCAAGAAGTTAATGCTGTTCTTCTCTGGTAAGAAAGACGCCTTGTTGCGCCAGCTCAAGCGCGAGATGGCCGCGGCCGCACGAAACAAAGATTACGAGGCCGCGGCCAAACTCCGTGATCGCGTGTTTGCCCTTGAGCACATTCAAGACATTGGCTTGCTCATGAAGGAAGAATTCACCCACGAGTTACCAGAGCCTGCGCCAGGGCATATCAACGCTCTTGGTCGCATCGAGGCCTACGACATCGCTAACATCTCGGGCACTTCGAACGTCGCTTCAATGGTCGTGTTCGAAGACGGTAAGCCAAGCAAGAATGAGTATCGCAAATTCCGCATCAAAGGCTTCGAGGGCGCTAACGACGTTGGAGCCATGGAGGAGGTGATGCGCCGTCGTTTGGCCCGGGCCATGGGCGGTAGGGACGGTCGGTCGACCGTCCCTACGCCATGGCCATTGCCGGACATTATGATTATCGACGGTGGCGAGGGGCAAGTAAACCGTGTCGAGCAAGTGCTCCGAGAGCTGAAACTCGATATCCCCGTTGTCGGTATCGCTAAAGGTTTTGATCGTAAACAGGATCGCTTAGTCTACGATAAGACGAGCGCCGAACTTCGTCGCGTAACGAGTGCCTTCAAAGAAGTTTTTCAAAAAGCTCGTGATGAAGCGCATCGTTTTGCTGGTGCGTATCACCGCAATCTTCGCGGACGCCAATCCGGTATCCCGCAACGTAAAAAACGAAAATCACTGTAGGGACGTGGCTCGGCCACGTCTTAACAAAGAGAAAGGGCCCCATCTGCATCGGCAGAGGGGCCCTCGTTGTTCGTACCGCGCGGCGGTACGAAAGGTGTTTCAGGGCAGACAGCCCTGGGGGAGTTGGAAGTCGACGTGGATGTCCTCGTTGCCGAGTCTCCAGCTGGTCTCGAGGAAGGCGAAGCATTCCCTGGGGCTGACTTCGTGGTCCGCGCACAGGCTCTGCATACTGACCTTTACTTATCCCCAAAAGGGGGTCAGAGGTTGTAAAAGGGGGAAACGGTGGTGTATAGTGGGGAGGTAAGGCACATTGTGGGGTGTGCCGCGAATCCTGCTGTCCAAGCAGGAGGACACCGATATTTGCTGCAGGGCAAGGCGCGGGGAAGATTTATCTGAGGCGTACGTAACCGTACGGTGAAGAAAAATCGGGGCCCCGCAACGAAGCCATGCGGCAAATAGTGGGGTCCGATATTCGGGAAACTTCCCCTCGCTAAGAAAGATGTGCATCAGCTTTGGCCGTGCATCTTTCGTAGCGTGGTAAATCGCAACTGCCATGTTCATTGGCGAATACAACATCACCATCGACGATAAGGGACGGCTTGCCGTTCCGGTGAAGTTTCGCGAGGCCCTAGCAATTGGGGCGGTTGTGACGCGGGGTCTCGACACTTCACTCTTCTTGCTCCCATTGGAAGAGTGGGGGAAGCTAGCCGATAAGCTCGGCAGCTTGCCCTTGGGACAAGCTAATTCACGCGCCTTCGCCCGACTCATGCTTGCGGGGGCAATGGACACGCGGTTGGATAAGCAGGGAAGATTCATCGTTCCTGAGTACTTGCGTCAATACGCTGGGCTCAAGAAAGAAGTGGTGATGGTCGGCATCCAGAACCGACTGGAAATCTGGGACAAGGCAGCTTGGATGGCGTACGCCAAAAAAGCTGAGGAGGATGCAACAGCGATCGCGGAGCAACTGGGGGCGATGGGTATTTAAACTCGTCGTTATGGTGACGGTTATGCAGGCACACATCCCGGTACTCGCAGCTGAAGTCATCGAAGGACTCGACCTCAAGGCGGGGAAAACGATCATCGATGGCACCCTCGGATTAGGCGGACACGCTGCGCTCATTCTTGATCGCACCGCGCCCGACGGCCTCTTGATCGGTATCGATCGTGACGCTCGTAATCTTGAGAGCGCTAAGCAGAACCTCGCCAAGTACGGAGACCGAGTGCAGTACGTTCACAGTTCTTTTTCAGCCATGAACACGCTGGGCGTGCAGGCAGACGGGGTCTTACTCGATCTCGGCTTCTCGTCAGTCCACGTTGACGCTGCTGAACGTGGTTTCTCGTTTCAAAACGATGGCCCGCTCGACATGCGTTACGACACGCGCGGAGAACTCACGGCTGAAGCTATTGTGAACAGTTGGTCGATCGATGATTTGGCAGCCATCTTGCGTCAGCTAGGGGAAGAACCTCAGGCTCGTAAGATTGCTAACGCCATTTTCGCCGCTCGCCGTGCTAAAAGAATCACTTCGACGGTCCAGCTGGCTGACGTAGTGTCTGCAGTTGTTCCACGCCGAGGCAAAACACATCCGGCCACCAAGACTTTCCAAGCCCTGCGCTTGGCGGTCAACGATGAACTTGGGGAAGTGCAACGTGGACTCGAAGCCGCACAGGCGGCGCTCAAGTCAGGCGGTATGCTCGCAGTTATCACCTTTCACTCGCTGGAGGATCGAATAGTTAAGCACTGGCTTAGGGATTCGGATATGTTCGAGGTCATGAGTAAGAAGCCCATCGTGCCAGGTAGACCAGAGATCCTTAGTAATCCGCGAGCACGTAGCGCTAAGCTGCGGCTTGCAAAACGAAGATGAGTAACGGTAGGACTAGTCCTGCCACGAACATGCAAGGAGGTATGTTTACACCAGGGGGAAAAATTCAGGCTATTTTACACGACCAACGTTTGCTGCGAATTTTTATGCTCGCACTTACCTTGGCCTTCGGCGTCTTGTATGTTGTCCAGGTTAACGCGGCTTCAACCAAAGGTTTCACCATGCGTGATTTTGAACGCGGCAATCAGGAGTTACGTCGCGAGAACGATAAGCTAGCTGCTGAGATCGACCGTCTTCGTTCGCTAGCCAGCGTCTCTGAGCGTGAGACTTTTCTTGGCTTGGTTAAGTTACAAAACGTTAGCTACGTCAAAGCTGGAAATGCGGAAGTTGCTTTGAGGTAGATAGTAGATAGTTAATTGTAGATGGTCGCAATAGATCGTAGACGGCTGACAGGAGACAGGTCAGCAGCAGTTTTTTTCACGTCCATCTACCATCTACCGCATCCTATCTACCGTGCTACAATAAGCACGTCTATGGAACGTGATGTAAAAGTTTCTGAAGGGCGACCGCGACCCGCGGTTCTTTTGGTTATTGATGGTTTTGGAGTTGCTCCTGATGCTGAAGGCAACGCCATCACGAGAGCCACTACCCCAACAATTAAAATGCTCACTGAGCGTTACCCCAGCATGACCTTACGCGCTTCTGGCGATGAGGTTGGTTTGAGTTGGGGAGAAATGGGAAATTCCGAGGTTGGACACTTAGCTATTGGTGCGGGACGGGTGTATTATCAAACCTTGCCGCGTATCAACAAAACAATTGCATCTGGAGCTTTTGCCGATAACGCTGCTTTCGCTAAAGCTATCGAAACCGCCAAAAAGACGGGCGGAACCCTGCATCTCATGGGCCTGATGTCTTCGGGCAAGGTGCATTCGTTTGATGATCACGCTTTTCAGTTGCTGAAAATGTGCAAGAAAGCCAAGCTCAAGAATGTCGCCGTGCACGCCATTCTTGATGGTCGCGATACGTTATATAACTCAGGAGTCGACTTTATTCGTACGCTTGAAGAGCAGATGAAATCATTGGGTATTGGCTACCTAGCGTCTTTGTCGGGCCGATATTACGCCATGGATCGGGATAACCGCTGGGATCGTGTCGAAAAGGCTTATCGAGCCATTGCCTTAGGTGAGAGTGAACACGTTGTCGAAGATCCACTAGCAGCCCTGGAGGAATCTTACGCACGTGACGTCTTCGACGAAGAGTTCGAGCCGACGGTTATCGCTAAACGTGGGACGCCGCTCGCTACTGTGAAATCTGGAGACTCGGTAATATTTTTCAATTTCCGCCCTGATCGAGCTCGTGAGCTAACTAAAGCTTTTGTGTTGCCGTCGTTTGATAAATTTCAGCGTGACTTTATTAAAGATCTCACCTTTGTGACCATGGCTGAGTATGAAGCTGGTTTGCCAGTTGAGGTCGCTTTCCCCCCGGAGGCGGTTGATAAAACCTTGGCACAAGTAATTTCTGACGCGGGACTGGTGCAATTGCATATCGCCGAAACAGAGAAATATGCCCACGTTACTTTTTTCATGAACGGCACCAGAGAAGAACCGTTCGAAAACGAAGATCGGGTTCTGATTCCATCCCCGAATGTAGCTAGTTATGACCAGGTGCCGGAAATGAGTGCTCGGGAAATCACTGAGCGTTTAGTTAAAGAAATCAAGATCGAGAATTACGATGTTATCATCGCGAACTTTGCAAACGCTGACATGGTAGCCCATACCGGTGACTTAGCTGCTACCATCAAAGCTATTGAAGTTATTGACGAGTGTTTGGGTAAGATCGTAGAAGCGGTTATCGCGGCTGACGGCGTTTTGTGTATTACGGCTGATCATGGTAACGCAGAAGAAGTACAAAATTTACAAACCCACGCCATCGACAAAGAACACAGCACCAACCCAGTGCCGTTTTGGATTGTGGGTAAACAGTTCGAGGGCAAGACCTCAATTGCTGGCGACGTCCCGAACGGCGATTTGTCACTTATGCCGCCCGTGGGTATGTTGGCCGACGTAGCCCCTACGTTTTTGGCTATCTTAGGGATTCCTAAGCCGGAGCAGATGACGGGTACGTCGTTGTTATAGGGCTGAGCCAACACGTTTTTCACCATCCTGAGGCGAATGCCGAAGGATCCGAGGCCTCCCACAATTATGTGGGCCAACCTAACCCTTCGTCATCCTTCGCCTTCGCTCAGGACAGACTCTCAGGGTGGTCTACCGATCAAACCATGTCTTCGAAGATCCCAAATCCAAAACATTGGCGCGAGCAATTTCTCGCTCAAGATAAAAACCTCGTCGCAGCCGTTACTCAACTGGCCGAGGCTGTTTTAGCCATTGAACCCGACCATGCCTTTGCGCCAGTCGCGCCCCGGGCGGTTATCGTGGGCGGCTATGTGCGCGACCTCATGCTCGGTAAGCACCCGAAAGACGCTGACGTGGAAGTGTATGGCGTGGCTCCAGAGAAACTTAAAGAGCTTGTTGAGCAGCTGTTCGGGCATGTCGATATCGTCGGCCAGTCATTTGGCGTTTTGAAAATAGTTCTCGAGGGCGGCTTTGAACTCGACGTGGCTGTTCCGCGCAAAGAGGCCAAGGTCGGTCAGGGTCACAAGGGCTTTATTATCGAGAGTGATCCCAGCTTCACTTTCCGTGAGGCAGCGCGGCGTCGTGATTTTACTGTGAATGCCATTGCACTCGATCCGCTGTCTGGCGTCGTGCATGACCCTTACGATGGTTTGGTAGATTTGCAGAACGATATTTTACGGGTTGTCGATGAGACGACTTTTCAAGAAGACCCTCTTCGCGTTTTTCGTGGCGTTCAGCTAGCAGCTCGTCTTGGGGCCAACATCGAGCCTAAAACGATGAGACTCATGCAGCAGATGGTTGCTCGAGGTGATCTTGACCAGCTTTCGAAGGAGCGAGTTACTGACGAGTGGAAGAAGCTGTTGCTTAAAGCCAGGCAGCCATCGAAAGGTCTGGATCTCATGCTTGAGCTTGGAGTAGTCGATAAATATTATCCTGAACTGAAAGCGTTAATTGGCACCCCGCAGGAGCCTGAGTGGCATCCGGAAGGCAACGTTTGGATTCACACCGGCATGGTTATCGACCAAGCTGCTCGACTCATCCGCTCGCACGGTCTTCTCCCCCTTCCAAAAGGGGAGTCAGAGGGGGTCAGCACAAGGCACTTCACCAGCGACGAGGCTCTAACCGTCATGCTTGGGGCTTTGTGTCACGATTATGGCAAGGCGCTCGTTACAAAGGTTGAGGACGGCCGCATTCGCTCCAAGGGGCATGAAGAAGCGGGTGAAGCTCCAGCTCGGTCGTTCCTGGCGAACTTTATTTTTGGCCACAACATGACTGATCAGGTCGTAAAGATCGCTAAAGATCACTTGAAGACCACTCGCTATTGGTTATCGCTGACTAAAGGCGAGGTTGATGAAAAGCAGTACGCCAACATCTTGCGACGCCTCCTGCGCCGGCTTGAAGATGTGCCGTGTGAGGTGTTCCTGACGGTGACCGAAGCTGATAAGCGCGGTCGAGGATTTGCGAACGCCGAAACAGACCCCTACATTGAGGGCCAGGTCTTCCGAGAGACTTTACGTAAGTACGATCTGGAAGCTCAAGCGAAAAAGTTCTTAGTTAGCGGGGGAGAGTTAATCGAGCAGTTTGGCCTTACACCCGGTCCGGAAATTGGCGAGGTACTGAAGGCTATTGAAAATGCCCGGGATGAGGGTAAGGTCCAAAGTAAAGACGACGCGCTCGAATTCGCTAAGCAGCTTTTGTAACCACCTAGGCGACATCGGGTATGCTAAAGGTAATTACCAACTTCTATGAATGACGACATCATCCAGCCAGAGCAGACGGTGCAACCCGTCTCAAGACACGACACTCCTCATCGCAGTCAGGGTGCTTTGCCACTTGTAACTGCGATGCTGGGCGTTTTCCTCGTCTTGGCGATTTTAGCTTTGGGCTACGTCATCGTGAACTACGTGCGTGCTGAGCCGACTGACGTGAGCAACATTCCAGCTCAAGGATCAAATAACAACGCTGCTGGCGGAGCAGATGCAGATGACGATGCAGTGATGCCGCCATTGCTCTACACCGATAACGGCTGGGATGATGACGGTAAGGCCTACTCTTTCCTCAGGCAGGTAGATCGTGAAACAGGAGAGGAGAAAACGGTCCTTGAAAGTTCTCGCAACCTGAACTTCATTACTTTGGTTGCCGTGCCACAAGTTGGCTTTGACGGAAAAGTGTATGTCCATCAGGGCTGTGTCGAATGTGACAACCCTTACCTCCAACTGTTTGAGTTAAGTATGGGCGGCACAAAGCTGCGCGAAGTCAATTTAGCCGACGACGGCTTTGTTTTCCACCCTTCGACCGCAGTCTCGCCGGATCAAACTCGCTTGGCGGTAGCGCAATACGATGATGTCGAGACCGGTCATGCCGGTGACATATTTATTTACAACTTTCTGACCGGCGAAAAAGAAGTTGTTGGCAGCTTGGCTGCAGATGAATATTTCTCTCGTTACTTTGGTCCAGACGCTTTTGCTGGAGCGGGCGGTTTTACGGTGAGCTGGAAAAATCGAGAATGTTTCGACGTCACGATCTATAAAGAGCCAACCATCGTTCGGGAATTCAACGAAAAAGACTTTAAAGAAACCAGAACATTTTGTTCCGAGCCAACCATTGAGTAGTTAATAACAAAACGGAAGCCGAGCGCTTCCGTTTTACGTGTATACTGAGCAAAATTCTTAAACACATTGTATGAACGAGGAACTCAACCAAGCACCAGCGCCAGAGCGGCAGCCAGTCTCAATGCACGACACCCCGCACAAGCATCACAGTGCCTTGCCACTGATCACCGCCATGCTCGGCATCTTGTTGGTGCTTGAGTCGATCGGTCTTGGATACATCGTCAAGGAGTATGTGATGGATGAGCAGGAGGAAGAGATGGCTGAGATTGTTTTAGCTGAGATCGAGGAGGACGAAGAGGACGTTGAAGAAGCAGGAGTTGGCGAGGATACGTTGTTCTCACATTTGGCTTTGGATGGGGACCCACGGACTACCCAGGGTTTCAGTGACGTTACCTGGCTGAGTAGTCGAGTCGGAGGTTTGAGCGGCCGCGAGGATAACTGTGAGGGCGCGTTATCGCTTGTGGATCCAAGTCAACGAGTGGGTATGGGTATAGGCTCTGCAGGTCTAGCCGATGAAGACGTAATGAACCTTTTTAGCACTCGTGTCGGAGTGTCCGGTATTAATGTTCTCGGACAAGTTCTCGATAATCAGGGCCAGTATTTGTTTAGCGTGTGTACAACTGGCAATCGTGATTATGTCTTGTTAACGAGTGAGAGTAATAGCAGCGTCTTTACCTTAGCGGAATACGACGATGCACACAGTTATTGGCTGGTGTATCAGCCTGTGAACGGGGTTATGGATGGTGCCATTGGTTTGACGGCGAATGTGCTCGGGGATACCCCAGTGCTTGCTACGGGCTATGGGGATGCCGGTCATCTATGGTGGAGTTATTGGGTGCCAACAGAATACAGAACGCTGCAACTGATCGAGACATGTACCAATAAGCCACAGTACGCTGAGGACGGAACTGGGACTTCAGAAGTTGATAGAATCTTGACCTGCGGAGTTGAGTACGTGAATTAAACATAGGAAAGAGGGTTGAACAAATGTTTGGCCCTCTTTTGTATATAAGGTAAACTGTCCACCATGAAAGCTCTAGTTCAGCTTGATCACGAATTAACCAATCGAATCCGGACATGGGGCACGCCCGTGTACGCTTTTTGGAAGTTTATCGCGTCGCAGAGCATTTACTTCTTTGCGATTGTGGCCATTGCTTTTTCGGTTGCTGAGCAACTTGAGTTTTGGCATTTTGCGTTAACTTTTACGACTGCCTACGCTGTTGCCAATCTTTTGCAGCGTCTCATAAAACGTAATCGACCCGACTTCGAGCGGTTGACTGGATACAAGCTGTGGCCACACTCGTATTCGTACCCGTCGGCTCATTCGACTATGAGTGCGGCCGCGGCTACCTCGATTGCACTCATGACGAGCTTTCCGAATAGCCAAGTACAAATTGCAATCACTCTTGGGGTAATCGTACTGGCACTCATGATTGGACTGTCTCGAATCATTGTGGGGGTTCATTATTTTGCCGATGTTTCGGTTGGCTTGATCGTGGGATTTGTGATAGCTTTGGGCTATACGTTGCTCCTTGTTTTCTAGCTTAATTGTATGATGAAGCGCTGTTTACACTCGTGCGTCTTGCTGCTAGTCCTGGGCGGAATCGCCTTTGTGGTCCTGGTTACTCAAGTCTCACGTTATTTCTGGCAGAACCCGAGCCAGGATGCCTCGGCTCAGGAGCTTATTATTGATCAAGGTCAGAGTTTTGTATCGGTGGCTGATGAAATGGCTGAACAAGATTTGATTGCGAGTGCTACCTGGTTTCGCATCATGGCTGAGATCGCTGGACTGACAAATGATGTGCAGGTGGGGAGTTATCAGCTTTTCCCAGGCGAAGATTATAAAACGATGTTAGCAACTATTACCGCCGGTACAACCGAGGGCGTGGATGTTCGTGTGACCATCCCTGAAGGCCTTACTCTGAAACAGATGGGGGAGTCACTGGCTGCAAAAAGCTTAGTGGCCGAAGAAGCTTGGGCACTGGCTACGGGCCTGGACTCACCGCTCGAATCGCACGAGTTTGTGGTGGCGGCTCAAAAGCCAGATGATGTTGATTTGGAAGGTTACTTGTTCCCAGATACTTATCGCTTCTCGGCGGACATGGGAGCTGAAGGTATTGCTAAGATCATGCTCGACACCATGGCCGAGCGTGTCAACGATCTTGGTAGGTCGAAGGGTGACGCCGCTGACATGACCCTGCACGAGGTTTTGACGCTCGCCTCGATTGTGGAGCGCGAAGTCCGTCAACCAAGCACCATGAAGAACGTGGCCGACATTTTCTTGAAGCGCTTGGAGATCGGGATGGCGTTGCAGGCTGACTCAACGGTGAATTACATTACCGGCGGAGATGACCCTTCGATCTCACTCGACGATCGAGACAACACCGACTCTCCTTACAACACCTACAAATATCCAGGTTTGCCACCAGGACCGATCAGCGCTCCGGGAGCCAATGCTATCGACTCGGTGCTGAATCCAGTTTCTAACAATTACCTCTACTTCCTGACGACTGACAGTGGTGAAATCTATTACGCCGTTACGCATGATGAGCATGTAAGTAACAAGGCGCGCTACCTCGACTAGTAACAACGAAAAACGCCCTAAGCATGTGCTCGGGGCGTCTTCGTTTCGGGCGTAATCCCGAAACGGTAGTTAGACGCCGATCCAGCCAGGGCCGGGGTTGGGAACGAGGAAGGTGAGGAGCTGCCGGCCGATGTACGGAGTCAAAGTGGCGAGTGGCCGCATCCAGGCCATCTACCGCCTCTGATCTTCATCGCCACCCTTCGTACAAGAGGGGTGGCGTGTTCGTTTTTAGTACGGTAAACTGTGCGAGTCTATGAAGGAATTTGTTCTATCCGCCCCGCAAGCTCCCAAGTTGAATATCAACTACGAGGCTGAGCTTAACGAAGAACAGTTAGCTGTTGTCCAAAATGGCGATGGGCCATGTTTGGTACTGGCTGGAGCAGGGAGTGGTAAGACTCGCACGGTAACGTATCGAGTAGCCTGGTTGCTCGAGCACGGCGTTCCACCGGATCGTATTTTGTTGCTTACTTTTACCAACAAAGCCGCTAAAGAAATGATCACCCGTGTCGAGGTTCTGTTGAAGACCTATCCGCAAGGACTCTGGTCTGGAACGTTTCATTCGATCGCTAATCGGCTCTTGCGACAATTCGGCAACCGCACAGCTTTCGGAGCTGGCTTTTCGATTCTCGACGAGGACGATGCGACCGACTTGATGAAGCTCTGTATCAAGGAACAGAAAGTGAATGACATGGGTAAGCGTTTCCCGAGTGCGGCCGTATTAAAATCGATCTCGTCGTACGCCGCCAATGCTCGTATCCCGCTCGACGAAGCAATTGAGCGTAAGAACACGGCTTTCATCGATTTCAGTCGTGAGATTACCGAGATTCTTAAGCGTTACGAACGTAATAAGATCGAACAACGATCGATGGACTTTGACGATCTCTTGCTCGTGCTGCTGAAGCTTTTGAAAGAAGAGCCAGATATTCTCGAGTTACTTTCGGATCGGTTCATGAACGTCATCGTGGACGAGTTCCAGGATACGAACTTGATTCAGGCCGAGATCGTAAAATTGCTTTCGAGCAAGCATCGCAATCTTTTGGTGGTGGGTGATGATGCTCAAAGTATTTATTCGTTCCGCGCCGCTGAGATCAAAAACATTCTCAATTTCCCTGAGCACTACACCGGTGCTAAAGTTTTTCGTTTGGTTACGAACTACCGATCAACGCCGGAGATTCTTCACGTCGCCAATGAAGTTATCAAGAACAACGAAGAGCAATTCTCCAAGGAGCTCGTAGCCGTATCGAAGACCGGCGAGCTGCCGCTCGTAGTCCCCGCCGCTGACGAACGCCAGGAAGGTCAGTATGTAGCTGAGCAGATTGTTGAGCTCATCAATAACGGAACTCCGCTTCGCGAGATCGCCGTGTTGTTCCGTGCCGCCTTCCATTCTCAAGCAGTTGAGTTCGAACTGATGAAACGCAATATCCCGTACGATTATCGGGGAGGTTTGAAGTTCTTCGAGCGTGCGCACGTGAAGGATTCGATCGCGCACTTACGTATCTTGAGAAACGTCAAAGACAATATGGCCTGGATCCGCGCTTTGCAGATTCATCCTGGCCTTGGTCTCACGACTGCAGCCAAGATTGCTGCTCAGGCTTCTTCTTTTGAGGACGCCAAGGCGGCTATCGCCTCCACGCCAAACATTGGAGCTAAGGCTTTGCTCGGTTGGCAGCGAGCCACCAAGATTTTGTCAGCTATGCTCACCACCGACGGCCCAGCTGCGGCGCTGCGAGCTTTTGCGGGAGCTGAAAGCTATAAAGAATATTTGGAAGCCGAGTACCCAAACTATCGTGATCGTTTAGACGATATTGAACAGTTCGGTGTTTTCGCCGAACAGTATGATGAGATCGGTCCGTTCTTGGATGCCGTCTCGCTGACGGGGGATTTTGGTGTGAAGCTCATGGACACCGAGCAGCAAAGCTCACAAAACGGTGACGAAAACAAAGTTATTTTGTCGACCATTCACCAAGCCAAGGGCCTGGAGTGGGACAACGTTTTTATCATCAACTTGGCCGAAGGTGCCTTCCCGCACAGTCGTTCGTACGGTTCCGACGCTGAAATGTCGGAAGAACGTCGTTTGTTCTACGTTGCTTCTACGCGAGCTCGTAAGAAGTTATTTTTCACATACCCTGTCACGAGCGGTTACGAAACTGTGGAAATCCGACAGCCTTCAACTTTCTTGGGTGAGATCCCCAAAGCCGCCATCGAAACCGTTCGTCTCCGCGCTGCCGTTCCTAGCTGGGCCCAACCCTCATATGGCAGTGGTCGTTCCAATTACTCTCGTCCTTCCGCCAAGCCGGCTCACCAAGGCTGGGGCAACGACGACGAGCCCACGATTGTACTCGACGAGAATGGTGATCGCGTCGCCAAGCCAATGCCGCCGAGCTTCTTGAGGAATGTGGATGAGTTATAGCTTACTTGTGACCTTCCCTCGCGTTGTATACAGTCGTGACCTTGTGTCACACTGTCGTCCAACGTATGAACATCCACAAAAAGACACGGCTCACGCCATTTCAACGCAAAGAAATCTTTAC
>Ga0163151_10003537_pt1 | contig 22310 bp, 19 predicted proteins | sample OliLakLV19MP5IB2_FD_145596 | JGI IMG/M metagenome (GOLD analysis project Ga0163151, IMG submission 145596) | Freshwater microbial mat bacterial communities from Lake Vanda, McMurdo Dry Valleys, Antarctica - Oligotrophic Lake LV.19.MP5.IB-2 | ecosystem: Environmental > Aquatic > Freshwater >... | reverse complement strand
ATTATTGATTATTGATTAATGATTCAGGAATAAAGTTGATCTTTAATTCTAAATCTATAATCTTGCGTCTATTTTATTAAAATTCTTTCAAAATAACTTCCAAAACTTTTTCATCATACTGTTTAAACTTATCTTCTGCGTCTAGCTTAATTATATTATAGCCAGGTGATAGTAGCAATTTTTCCTTGAAGTAGCCGTTTTTGTCCGTAAATATCTTTCGTCCGTTTAGGTTTATGTGGGATATGTTTCTAGCCAAACCCTCTATTTCTATCAAAGCCTTACTGTAGGTAGATCCGTTTTGAGGGGAGTATATCTGTATAACGGGCCCTCGGATGAGTTTTTCTGCTTGGAAGACAGTGTAAGCCAAAATAACTACTCCCAACAATACGAGGAGGCCTATTCTTATTTTGGATATAGCATTACGATTCATGGCTTTGGCAGGTAATCAGGTTGTTGAGGTTATTGGATAGGGGAGTTTGGAGGCTGGTTGGTTGTCTCCGGCTCTTCCGGTACGTCACTTGCTCCTCCTATCAAAACTTCCCGAGGTTTAGCACCAGATCCTGGACCAATAACTCCTCGTTCTTCTAACATATCAATGAGACGTGCCGCACGAGCATATCCAACCCCCAACTTTCTTTGTAGGTATGAAGTGGATGCTTTGCCAGCTTCCATAACAGTCTGTTTGGCGTCTTCGTACAAGTCATCGTCATCTTCCATTTTGTCGTCATTCAGAGTCGCTTCAAAAATACTATTTTTTTGGTTTTCTCCAGTCAGGTTTATTTCGCTAGGTATTTCGCTCGCATAGCTGTCTACTAGGTATTTCACAACAGCTTTTACTTCTGTTTCAGAAATATAAGCAGACTGGATACGTTGAGGTTGAGACATTTCTCCAGACAAGTACAGCATATCTCCAGCTCCAAGTAGTTTTTCCGCGCCTCCCATATCAAGAATAGTACGTGAGTCTATTTGTGAGGATACTTGGAGAGCAATACGGCTTGGGATGTTGGCTTTGATAAGACCAGTGATGACGTTGACTGAAGGTCTCTGGGTAGAAAGAATAAGGTGGATTCCAACCGCTCTAGACATTTGAGCCAGACGCACAATAGCGGACTCCAACTCTCTAGGATAGGCTTGCATAATATCCGCCAGCTCGTCTATGACTATGACTATATATGGCATGCTCTCAACAGGCTTGTCGTTTTCTTCAGGAGACCTTCCTTTTCGTCTTTTCAGTTCTGGCTCCACAATGTTTTTGTGATACGAAGAAATATTTTGCAAACCTTGTCCTTGCAATACATCATATCTCCTATCCATTTCTTTGGCTGCCCATTTCAAAGCCAAAATGGATTTCTTGGCATCGGTAATAACAGGAGTGAGTAGGTGGGGGATTTTGTTATACAGGGTCAGCTCCACCCGTTTTGGATCAACCATAATGAACTTTAGGTTGTCAGGTGAGTTTCTGTATAGAAGAGAAGTAATCACTGTGTGAATCGTGATTGATTTTCCAGAACCAGTTGTTCCAGCGATAAGTATGTGAGGTGCCTTTGCCAGATTACCAAAGTACGACATACCAGAAATGCCCTTTCCGAGAGATATAAGTAGAGGTGTAGGTGAGTTCTGGAATTCGTTTGAACCGAGCAGTGTTCCAAGTCCAACCTTTGTTTTGATGTTGTTCGGAATCTCAATACCCACCAATGACTTGCCTGGAATAGGTGCTTCTATACGGATAGGATGGGCTGCTAGGGCTAGGGACAGGTCGTTCTGAAGTCCTACTATTTTCGCCAATTTAACTCCTTCGGCTGGTTTCAGCGCGTATCTAGTAATAGAAGGTCCAATAGATATTTCATCCATTTCTACACTGATACCAAAGTTCTGTAAGGTTCTTTTTATAATATTTGAGTTTGCCTTGATGTCTCCCACTCCTGGCTTGCCTTTATCCTGTTCAAGTAGAGATAGCGGAGGAGGAACAAATTCTTTGCCATTTAGAGATAGGGGAGCTATGCCAAACTCGTCTTTCTTTTCTTCTGTTTTTTCTGATTTTTTTGTTAGTTCCTCTTTTTGGGCAGAAGCGTTTTTGAGGTCCTCTGGTTTTATATTGAGTTCACTAGCATTGGATATTATTAACTCAGGCTCTTCATCTTCTTCATCCAACGCTTCTTTTTTCTTGAACCAATTTCGCACAAAATTAAACCGTATCGGGGCGTCAAAAATAACAATAAGAGAAATGAGTGACAGTGCAATAAGTGCAATCACACTGACATACGTATCAAACATACTAATAAGTGGTTTTGAAATAAAACCACCCACAACTCCTCCGTTCCCTGGTGCAGAAATATCTATCAAAGCAAGGCAAGAAATAAACAACAACAACCCACCAAAGCTGTGAGTTTTTGCCAGCTTTTTTTGTAGTGATCGGAAGAAAGAAACGCACATAATAAACAAGATGACGGGTAATAAATAATACCCAACCCCAAACATTTTGTCGTGGAATATATAGTACACCCACTCACCAGCTTTTCCACCCTTGTCGATAGTTCCTGACGACAAAAGCAGGAACATTCCAACCACAAAAAATACCACCGCAAGAATAGCATTCAGAGTTTCTTTTTTTAGATAACCTTCACCATTGCTTTCTCCAATATTTTCCTTGATCTTCCGTTTAGGTTTTTCTATCTTTTCTTTCTTTTTTTGTGCCATCCCGTTAGAGATATCAGTATCTTGAGATACTGACAAAAGTTAATTGTTAATTTTTCACTTAAACCCATTAGTTGAACATTGTCTCAATCTCTAACGGGACTACATCGCTATATATTTTAACATAAACAGTCGAAAAATAACGAACAAAACAGGGGATTAATCAACACAAAATCAAACCAGTTTTCCTTCAAGATTAATTTCCGGAGACTTCGCAGGTGGGTAACCGAGACGGAGGAAAACCGCATCATCGGTTTACCCGTGCTCCAGAAATAACCTTGGTGGAAAACAACAAGCGTTTTGGTGTAAGTTTTACAAAACCGTGTCTTTGTTTCGTCCTTTATTTTGCATAACAAATGCCCTTGACTTATTCAAGGACATTTGTTATTATATAAGACAAGATAAAGACACATTAAAGACATACCGCTACAAATAAAGACATTTTAAGGACTCTATATAGGTCAAACCTAATCACAAAACTATGAATCCAGACAACAACACAAACATACAAGTATCCCAAAAACCGAAGGAAATTATATCTTTTTTTGATAACCAACCGTCTTTTGTTGCATCCCACAAAAAGACAGAAAAACTCACTTCTGCTGTTTACATGATCACAAATCTTTTCCCGGAAACAGAGCCAATGAGAAATATTTTGAGAAACAAAATTTCAGAACTTTTGTCTTACACAATCAAATTCAAAGACGTTGGAGAAGGGGGTAAAAAGGATTTTATATACAACGTGAAAACTCGCGTCCTAGAAGTCGCTTCTTTTCTAGAAGTTTCTTATCGAGGAGGTCTCGTGTCAGAGATGAATTTCTCTATCATAAACACAGAATTTCATAACCTTATTGGGATACTTGAGAATCCACAAAACATATCCAGAGTTATATCGGACAACTCAGTAAAAAATATTTTTGAGGTGACAGAAAAAACAGTATTTGCGCCTGTTGAGTTAGCTGCCGCTTCTCCTGTTTTTCAACCAAAAATTATCACAGAAACAGCTGTTGGTGGTGGTCACTATGCACCTAGCCCTACATCAAGAGACAGACAGAATTTCTCATCTACACATGACTCTTTTAGGAGAACAGATAGACAAAACACGATAATAAATTTGATAAAGAAAAAGAAAGAAATAATGATAAAGGACATCACAGAGATTATAAAGGACTGTAGTGAAAAAACAATTCAAAGAGAGTTGAACACTTTTATCGCGATGGGCGTACTCAAGAGATCTGGAGTGAGAAGATGGAGTAAATATTCTTTAAACTAATTTAATTAAGTAATATTTTGCTACACGCTCCGTCTAGTTTACTGAGACAGATTTGGTTGCAAAAACCTCTTTCCAAAAAAGCCAACCTTTTCGTGCTTGCTGGATTGACTTTTTGCCCATTTTCGTCTAATATTGACAGATTGGGTAACTCGGGTTTCAGGGGTTCAAAATCCCAAAAAAGCCAGTTATCCACACACTGTTATTTGAAAGTCTGGTATAGAGAATATATACTATATATGTGTCATAGCTCGTGAGGGCTATGTGCATAAGTTCTGTATTCTCTTTTCCCTTTCAGAACAGAAGGTTCCTTGACAACAAAATATGGATTTCAAATGATTGCAGAGCGACCTCAAAAGTCGTCTCCTGTGTTCAGTGCGTTTCAGAAATACTTATTTCCTACACGTTAGAAACTCTAGAAACTCAGTCCAAAAATACCATCTATTTTTTTGTTCTTGTGTCGAGTTGTTCGGCTCTGCCACCATGTGGAGATGTGAACGAAATATAAGAATAAAGAAATTAGCATGTGATGTGGTCACGGAATATTCTTTGAGTGAAAGCTCGAAGAATATTGAAGTGACCGCATCAGAAATTATTAAGATAATTAGTTAATAGTTTTCCAAATAGTTTTCTCTAAACAAATTTTATCAATAACTTTAGAGAGATTATTTTTATTAAAAACATATATATGAATTTAACAAAATCAAAAACTGCGAAATTCGTCGCTGGAGTTGTAGGTTTTGCTATGGCGTTGTCATTCGTTGCACCAAGTGCAACTAATGCAGCTACTATACAAGAGCTACAAGCAATGATCGCATCATTGTCAGCACAACTAGCAGCATTGAGCGGTAGTAACACAGTAACAACTGGTTACACATTCAATACAAACTTAACAATGGGTAGTACAGGTACAGATGTTATGAACTTGCAAAAAGTTCTTAACACTATCGATGGTACACAACTTGCAACAGTAGGTGCAGGATCACCAGGTAATGAAACTTCATACTTCGGTGGAATCACAAGATCAGCTGTAATGAAATTCCAACAAAAATTTGGAATTACACCAGCAGTTGGTTACGTAGGTCCGATCACAAGAGCAAAGTTGAACTCTATGAACACTGGTACAACACCAACACCAACACCTACTCCTACAACAGGAGGAGTGTCAGTGTCAGCTGGTTCACAACCAACAAACTCATTGGCTCCAGCTGGATCAGCTAGAGTTCCATTCACATCTTTCGTTCTTACAGCCGGTGCTTCAGATGTAACAGTTAACTCTGTTACAGTTGAAAGAGCAGGCTTGGGAGAAGATGCTGCATTCGCTGGAATTGTTCTATTGAACAGTGACGGTGTGCAAATCGGTATCGCAAAGACTCTTAACTCAAACGGTCAAGCTATCGTAGGTGAGCCTTGGGTTATCCCAGCAGGTGCATCTCGAACTTACACAATCGCTGGTAACATGAAGGCATCTTTAGCTTCATACGTTGGACAGGTTGTTAGTTTGAAACTAGTTTCAGTTAACACTTCAGCTACAGTAACTGGTTCTCTTCCTATCACAGGAGCTAGCCACACTTTGAACAACAGTCTTACACTAGGAACAGCTACAGGTTCTAGAGGAGCTCTTGATCCAAACGTTGCATCTAGCAAAGAAATCGGAACAACAAACCACGCCTTCTCATCTCTTAAAATAGATGCAGGTTCAGGCGAGGATATCAAAGTATGGTCTATCAGATGGAATCAGTCAGGTTCAGCATCAGCTTCTGACCTTGCAAACGTCAAGGTTTATGTAGACGGTGTTGCTTACCCAACAACAGTTTCAGCTGATGGTAAATACTATTCTGCTATGTTCTCTGGTGGTCTTTTGATCGCAGAGGGTGTATCTAAAGAAATCTCTATCAAAGGAGATATCGTTGGTGGTACAAACAGAACAGTTGCATTCGATATCTACAAATCAACAGATATATACGTAACAGGACAGACATATGGTTATGGAATCAGTCCATCATCTGGAACAGGATTCACAATCACAAATACACCTGCATACGATGCAAACGGAGTTGTTACAATAACAGCTGGTTCAGCTAGTACAATTTCATCTTCTAACACAGTTGGTGCTCAAAACATCGCTGTTCTAGTTTCAGATCAACCTTTGGGAGGATTTGAGGTTAAAATAAGAGGTGAAGCTGTTACAGTTGACCAAATGGTATTCAACTTGACAGCTATCGGAAACTCAGTAGATGATCTTACAAACATCAAATTGGTTAACCAGAACGGCGTAGTGCTTGCTGGTCCAGTAGATGGAGTAACTACAGCTGGAGTTTCAGGAACAGTAACATTTACTGACGCTGTAACATTCCCAGTTGGAGATACAGTTCTAAGACTTGTTGGTAGACTAAATTCTGACTTCGTAACTGGAGACACAATCCAAGCTTCTACAACACCTAGTTCACAGTGGACAGGTGTAACAGGTCAAACAACAGGAGACACAGTTAGTCTTGCAACATTTAACTCAGTTATCACAGGAAACTTGATGACAGTTAGAGGTGGTGCATTGGCTGTCAGTCAATCTACACAACCTTCAGCAAGAGCTGTTATCGCGGGTGCTCAAAACTTTGAGTTCGCAAGATACGTTCTTGATGCAGGTCAGTCAGGAGAGGATGTTAGATTATCTAGCTTCCTTGCTACACTAGGTCTTAGTATTATCACAGCTAACCAGATTTCAAGCTGTGCGCTATATGACGGTGCAACAAACCTAACAGACGCTACAAACATCCAAATAGCATCAGGTTCAAACACATTCACATTTAACAATGGTGGATTCGTAGTTGCAAAAGGAACTTCAAAGACTTTGTCATTGAAATGTTCTCTAGCATCTGGAGCAACATCAGGTACAGTTACATGGAGTGTAGTTGACTTCTCAGGTTCATACACTGGTGCAACAGGTGTTACATCAGGTTTGACTATTACTGAAACAGTTACAGCAGGCGCTGGTCAAGCAATGACTGCTGCAACAAGTGGTTCTTACACAGTAACAAACGACTCAGCACTATTGTACAAACTTGCGCAAGCAGGAACTGCAGGTGTTGAATTGGCTAGACTTAGATTCACAGCTGGTGCTACAGAATCTGTAGACTTGAAACAAATTGCCCTAGTATTGGGTAACGTTGCTTCAAACTCTCCAGCAGACCTAGTGAACCAGAGAGTAACATTGTGGTACAACGGAGCTCAGATTGGTACTGCTCAATTCGGCGGTGCAAATCCTGATCACGCTACATCAACAATGCTATCTCCTGCTCCTAGAATCCCAGCAGGTGAAGCAGTTACAATCGTAGTTAAAGGAGATCTATCAGCTCATAACATCAACGAAGGAACACCAGGAGCATTCCTAGCTATCTCTTACAACGGAGATAACAACGGAATCAATGGTAACTACGGACTTGGTTCTGACTCTCAGACAACTGTTTCTGGATCTACAACAGGTGCAGTTGCAACAAATGGTATGAGAATCTTCAGAACAGTTCCTGCAGTTGCTGTAACAAGCAACGGTGGGTCACTATCTGCGGGCGGAGATCTATACAAATTTACTGTTACTAACCCTAACAGTAGAGATGTAGTATTCCAGAAATTCTCATTCTCATTGGCTACATCAGGTGGAGCTACAAACGGCTTTATCTTGTACGGAGATGGTGTTGCATTCAACAACTCAACTTCTACAGTAGCTAATGAAACTCTTCTTGAGATCATAGCAATAGGTACTTCACAAGCTCAGATTATTTCAGCAAATAGCACAAAGACATACATCTTGAAGGCTACAACAGCAGTTGATACAGCTTCTGTTTCTGAATCAATCAGTCTTGCGTTGCTATCTGATACAGCTTATCCATCACTTGCAAACTTGATGGGAACAGTAGTTGGAATCGAGGCAAACAATGGAGATCTAGATAACATTATCTGGTCACCATTCTCAACAACAACTGCAGAAGCTACAGCAGCTACTCAGAATAACCTTGATTGGACAAACGGATACGGATTGCCTGGATTCCCAAGCAACTCTGCATTCCCAGTTCAAACTTGGACAAGATCTAACTAGTTTTTCTCTGAGATATAGCAATATAACTCAAAGTAAGCTAAGTTAATCAAAGAAAAACACCCTCACGGGTGTTTTTCTTTGTGTGGATAACTCACATAGGGTTACCCTATGTATTGATAGTTTAGTTTAAAAAATTAAACAAATATGCTAGAATGCTTACACTATGGAAATGACAAATAAAAACAAAATAATAATGAGTGCGGTGGCTATAGTGGTTTTGGTGGCTTTATATATAGCTTTCGACAAACGCTCAAAAGAAGAAGAGGTGGTTATAAACAACAACGAGAACACAGCGACCAGTACACTCACACAAACTCTTCCATCAGGAGTTAAATACACAATAGTACCACTGGGTGAGAGCGACAATGTTCCACAACCTATGCCAAACTTAGACAGGGTTTTGGTCAAATCAACCTTTGCAGTCAATGTCTCACAGGAGGAAATAGCATCAGCTTCGCCAAAAATCAAAGAAATACAGACATTTTTAAAAACCAACCCATCTGTGTTTGTAGCCTGGGTTGATTTGGGAGCATACCAAAAAAGCGCAGGGGACTATGACGGAGCTGTTATCTCTTGGGAATATGCAAGTAAACTAGCGCCCAAAGAGTTTGTTGCTTTCGGTAACATAGGCAACCTATACGGTCTGTATTTCAAGAATATGGCTATGTCAGACCTATACTACAGAAAGGCCATTTCTAGGGCCCCAGACGAGTCCTACTTGTACGCACAGCTCGCAGAGATCTATCAGTACACCGGCAAGAATATAAGCAAGGCCAAGGCTGTTTTGAACGAAGGCCTAAAGGCTATCCCGAACGACCCAAACCTGACTTTTCTACTCTCAGAGTTGGAATAAAGTTAGTCTTCATTATTCAATTCAGACCTACAAACGGACTTCCTGTTAAAACCATCCAACCAGCAAAAAAACCCAGTAAATACTGGGTTTTTTTGCTGCCAATACAACCCAGACCCTTATTCATTCCAACATCCCCAACATTCCAATCATCGAATTGTTAACAACCTGTGGATAACTCACACAGGGTTACCCTATGTAATGATATTATTTAGTAATGGCGACAAGAAGAATAGACATATCTATTGGTGAATATTATCATTTATACAACAGAGGCACCGACAGTCGAAATATATTTTTGGACAATGAGGACCGAGATAGGTTTATTAAACTTCTATTTGTTGCCAATAATACAAAACCTTTTGTGTTCAGAGAATTGCCTTCAGGTGTGGTTTATAAAAATTTTAAGAGAGAAAAAGAAATTACAGCTATTGGTGCGTACTGTTTAATGTCCAACCACTTTCATTTATTGCTAAAAGAAACAGAAGAAAATGGTATTTCAAACTTTATAAGTAGGGTTTTAACTAGTTATTCATCATATTTTAATAAGAAGTATGCCAGGACGGGGCGTTTGTTTGAAGGCACGTTTAAAGTCCAACATTTGGATACTGATGAATATTTGAAATATATGTTTTCTTATATTCATCTCAATCCAATTAAAATTATTGATCCGAGATGGAAAGAATCCGGTATTTCAGACAAAGTTAAGGCAGAAAGATATTTAGAAGACTATGATTATTCTAGTTACTTTGAGTATATAGATGTATCAAGGCAGGAATCAGTCATAGTTAATAAAAAAGAGTTTCCAGAATATTTTAATTCAAAAAAAGATTTTAAAGATTTTATCAATGATTGGTTGAATTTTTCTAAATTAAATACATAGGGTAACCCTGTGTGAGTTATCCACAGGTGTTTTGGTTTTTGGAGAAATGGGTTGGTATAATTTGAGTAATAATATTTCTATATGAATCTTTTTAAAAAGATATTGAAGTGGGTTGGTATCTGCATTGTAGTTTTATATGTCGGGGTGGTGATTTATCGGATGTTTTATTTTTATAATTTAGAAAAAACCCAGGCTGTGGTTGAGAAAATTCATAGTGCTCGGCTGACTATGGATGATGTGATGGGAGTGAATCTACCACCTTCGCCGGGGGATTTGGCGGATGCGACGGTGGCCGGGCTTGATGCAAACGCAAATGGCATCCGAGATGACGTGGAACTGGCTATTTTTGAAAAATATCCTGATTCTGCCAAAAAACGAGCTGTCTCTCTCCAATACGCCAAAGCATTGCAAATGGAATTCACTCAACCTTTTTTGAATACTGAGATAGTAGTGGCGGTTATTCAAGAAATCGGTCGGGCAGATGCCTGTTTGGCGGACGAGCTTGTTCCAAGAAAAAATCCAGAATCATTTAGAACTTACCCAGATTTAGAGAAAATTAATTCTTATATTGATTTTATTGAATTAGTACAAATAAATAACTCAAATAGAATTGATTTCGATAATAATTTTTACGAACTTACCGGTAGTTACAGCTCATTAGAAAACTACTGTGATATAGATTATTCAAAATTAGCTAATTAAATGAAAAGCGTAAAATATTTTATTTTATTTTCAATATTCTTAACTCCTATTTTGTCTAGTGCATCAACAGTCTGTAGTCAGAATGGCTACACAGTCCTTACTATGAATGGTATTTTTACAAACCAAAAGCAAGCCGAAGAAAATAAAAAAAATTTAGGTAAGATTTTTTCCGATACATACAATGGTCAACCTCTAAGAGTTGACTTCGTCCACAACCCATCCCATTTGGCGGGGCTGGGGGATATTTTAAAGTCAGCAGTCCAAGGCCTTCTAGATAGCGAAACTATTCAGGACTACGATCTGACTCAGATGTTAGAAACTGCTAGTCAGAAAATCACAACTCAAAAAGTTTTAATTGTTGCCCATTCTCAGGGCAATTTTTATGCCAACAGTTTTTATGATGTGGTGGCTGGGCAAGTGGGAGGAATACCAAAGGAATCAATCGGTGTGTATGCAGTGGCAACTCCGTCAGGTAAAACTTCGGGTGGAGGCACTTGGCTCACATCTAGTACCGACCAAGTTATAGCTGTCGCAGTTGGTAAAACTCTGGGCAGAAAAATTATGCCCCCAAACATATCCATAGAACTCGCTCCAGAAGACGGTAATGGGCATAGTTTTTCCGGTGTGTATTTAAAATATAGATCAGAAAGGATTGTGTCTGATATAGAAAAGTCATTGAATAACCTAAGCAATAATTCACTTCAAAAAGAAAATAACCCTTGTATGGACCCACCCAAAATATCTTTGGGTCATAAATTAACCGGCGTGTTTTTTACGGTAGCTGATCCTGTTGCGCGATTTAGTGGGGACGCGGTGTCTGAGGTGTATGTAGTCAGTAATGTTATTTTGAAAAGTGGGGGAGGGTTGGTTGCTTCAGGTTTGAATACGGCCAATACAATATTAAATACAGCAGGTAGTTTTGTTTTTAGTGCTGGGAAACTGTTGGCGAGTAGTGCCAGTACGAGGTTTGGATCTTTAAACACAAAATTAATAGCTGAAGAAAATATAACGGATTCCAAAAAGGATATAAATCTAGATGAAAAAACAGAAGAAAATTCAGCTCCGTCCAAACTTGCAGTCAAGGAAGAAAAGAAGGTGGTGGAAGAAATTGTAAAAGAAGTAGTAGAAGGAAAAACAGAAGACAAAAAGGAGCTGGCGGAAGATAAAAAAATTCCAGGAATAATAGAAATAGTTCCAATAATTCCAAAACAGAATCCTGGTGGAAAAGTTAAAACAGCAAACTCCCCGCAAATTAATTCCAATACCGGAGGCTCGCTTTTGCCGAGCACCCAAAGACTCTCTGCACCTTTGTGCGATAACTCTATATCTGTTACAGGTTGTTTGCTATCCACAACCACAGTCAGTATTTTTTGGGAGTCAGAGCCAGATGCAACAGGTTATATTTTCTCAGTAAATGGTGTAACAAGCTCCACAACCGGAACAGATATTATTCTTGATCTGGATGATTTTTCTGAATATGTATTTGAGATGTCTCCAACTTTTTCCGAACTCACAAAAGAAACATCAACAAGCACTCTCAGTTTTTCTGTAGCTACGATACCTATAGCTATAAACGAGATTTCCTTTTTGGGCACAATAGCTAACGAGAATGACGAATGGATAGAATTAAAAAACAACACAAACCACAGTATTGATTTATCAAATTGGGCAATGAGAATAAATAATGGAGAAACAACATTGCCATTGTCCGGAACCATAGTCCCAAAAGGATATGTCTTGATTATGAGAGGAGAAAATGCATTAGTGTTGAATAATGGGACAGTGCTTCTAGGGTGGGACGAGGGTTCTCAGAATATTTTGAATGATGTGGGTGAAAAAATAGTTTTAATGTATGGAGAAAACAACTTTGACTCCACTCCATTTTGGAATGAAGACAATTCAGATTTTGACTGGAGTGCCGACAAAGAAAGTGTGGAAAGAAAAAGTTCAAAAGTACTGGGGGAAAATTTTTCAAACTGGGGCACTAATATGAGGTTTATAAAAAACGGAGAGGATTCTTTGGAAAATGAGGTTTACGGTACTCCAGGAGCACATAATAGTCTCAGTTACCTCATCAACGATGGGAATACTCTCATAAATAGCGACCTAACACTGGATCCAGAAAATGGTCCATACGCTGTTTTTGACACTATAGTAGTTTCTGCTTCATCTACACTCACCATACCAGGAGGAACAACAGTTTATTTTATAGAGGATAGTTTTGGTAACGAGGGTAATTTTTACGTCCCTGGGAGAGTTGTGGCAGGTGGTGGAGAGGAGGCTGTTATTTTCGAGTCATTCCATGGAAACCAAACTGGCTATTTCTGGTTTAATAGCGAGTCCGCGACTAGTACTTTTAAAAATGTTATTTTTGAAAAAACCGACACGATTGGTTTGGCAAACAGTTCAAAAGTGGAAATACAAGATTCTAGTTTTATAAACAGTAGTAGTGGTTTAAATGCCTATAACGGTGCATCCCTAACTTTAAAAAATGTAACTATAGCAAACACAACAGGAGAAGCTGTTGCTGGCTACAATAATACGTATGTTTCTATAGCTTCTTCTACTATTACAAATACTTTTGATGCTGACGCCATCTCTTCGTACAATAATTCTGTAATATATATAGAAGATGTTGTTATAGAAAATTCTGAGAATGATGGTATTGCGATATATAGTTCAACCGCCCATATAGCCAGCACAACAGTTAGTGGCACAGAGAACAATGGTGTGGCTCTTTACACATCCACTACAACTATCAGCAACTTGGATCTGAGCGACACAGCAGAAAGTGCTCTGTATATTATAAGTGGGAAAACGAATGTAGTTGGATTGACTGTGTCGGACTTTCAGTCAGGATATGCTGTAGAAGTAGCAAGCCCATCTGATCGGGCTGTTGCAGACGTAACTATCACTGATTCAGTTATAGTTGGTGATTCGGAAGATGTGTATGAGCAAGTTTTAGGGTCGATAGTTCTGGAGGATGTTGTTTTCTGTGATTCGGCTGGGTGTCTAGCGGAGTAAACCAATTTTTTGGTATAATTAAAACATGACAGAATATTTTGATAAAGATTTTTTCAAATTCCTACTAGGTTTTACAACCATAGTATCTATTAGCCTCGGAATTATTTTGTGGGGGCAATTTTACAAAAACCCTCAGATCAATTCAGAAACCGCCACAAACTGCGAACAGTCTTCTTGTTAATATGAAAATATATATTTTACCAATACTAGTTCTGGCAACATTTTTTCCGGGATTTGTTTTTGGGCAAATTATTATTTCGGAAGTAATGTATGACTTGTCCGGCACAGACACAGATAGGGAGTGGGTTGAAATACAAAACTCTGGAACTGAATCAATCACTATCACTACCGGTAGTGGGAACGGCTCCTGGCGGTTTTCGGATACATCGCCACATACTCTCACTATTTTTTCTGGAGAAACTACTTTGATTGCTGGGCAGTATGCTGTTATTGCAAAAAATTCCACTCAATTTCTAATAGATTATCCTTCGTTCTCAGGCACACTTTTTACAAGTGCCATATCTCTTCCAAACACCACAGCAACTTTGTCAGTAAAAGATGGCACTGGAAACATATTAGATACTTATGTTTATAACTCTGAGATGGGTGCAAAAGGTGACGGCAATTCTCTTCAAAAAGTATCTGGTAGTTTTTCTGTTGGCTTGCCAACACCAGGTGCTGTAAATTCTACCGGGCAAGTGGTTGCAGAAAATACAGACGGTCAAAGTAACACAAACAGTCCTGTATCTGAAAGTACAGGGACAAGTTCCGGCAGCGTATCTTCTGCCCATTCTAGCCCTGCACCAATAAATAAAAGTACGACCAAAATAGATTTTGAGATATATGCCGGTCGCGACAGGCTTACCACCGTAGGGAATAGTCTTGTGTTTAAGGCAGATTCGGTAAAATCTCAAGGTATAACTGAGCAGAGTATTGGGTACAGCTGGTCTTTTGGAGATGGGAGTATCGGAAATAACAAAACTACAGAACATTCATACCGTTTTTCCGGAGAGTACAATGTCATTTTGAACGCTTCATATGCGGACAAACAAGCAGTGAGCAGGTTGGTAGTAAAAGTAGTACAACCAGATCTTGCAATTAAAAAAGTTTTCGGTGGAGTAGAAGTTCATAATAAAACTAAGCAAGAAATAAATCTAAATGGCTGGACCCTGTCCAGCAACTTCAGACTTTTTAAGTTTCCTGTGGACACTCTAATTGGCCCGGATAAAAAAGTTGTTTTCCCGGACAATACCACCGGTATGTCTATAGGAAATGTTGCGTTACTGAATCCGTACGGAGAAATCTTCTCTTCTTTTAAAGAGACTATTGAGCAAGTTTCCCCAACAAAGTCACCTGAAATGGTTTTGGAAATGGAAAAAGAAGTTTTGGTTTTGCAGAGCCAAATTAAAAATATTTTAGAAACCAATATTCAAAACAAACCAAAACCAATAGCAGTGCTTCCAAAAATAGTTCCACCAAAAGAAATAGTCCCAATCAGTTTGAGTGTTGTAGAAGATAAGGAGATTGAAACTAGGGACACCAATCTTATTTTTGAAGCCGAAAAGAAAGAAGGTTTTGTGAACAAAATGTTCGCATTACCAATAAAAGGCCTAGACTTCATTCTCTCCATTTTCGATTAACTCCAGTTTCTTAAAACCTTGTTTTGTGTTATATTCCTATACATTCGTGAGTTAATATTATTCGTATATTTGTATATTTAATTTATTATGAATCATCCAAAAAAGGAAAGAACACTGATTGTTATTAAACCAGATGGAGTGCAGAGAACTCTTATGGGGGAGATAATAAAAAGATATGAAAGAGCTGGGCTAAAACTGGTGGCTATGAAAATGCTAGTTCCTACCGAAGACCATGTAGAAGCTCACTACACCCTGGACCCAGAATGGTGCAGAATAACAGGTGAGAAAACTATCGCAAGCTATATGAAAAAAGGGGAAACTCCGTGGACTACAGACCCACTGGAAGTAACTAGAGTATTGCTCGGTACACTGAAAAAATACATGGCTTCAGGTCCTGTCATAGCAATGGTTTGGGAAGGAATGCATGTTGTTGAGGTAGTCCGCAAAATAACTGGCGGAACAGAGCCTAGGACTTCTGATGTCGGTACTATACGAGGAGATTTTGTTATTGACTCATACTCCGTTTCCGACACTGACAAAAGAGCGGTGCGAAACCTAGTTCATGCGTCAGGCTCTCCAAAGGAAGCAGAAATGGAAATAGCTCACTGGTTCAAACCGGAAGAAATAGTAAACTACAGATTGGTTCAAGAGCAGATCATCTATGATGTAAATCTAGACGGAATTTTAGAGTAAAAATCAACTACATAACCCGAGGGTATGTGAGTTATCCACAAGTATCAATAGGTTAGCAAATTAGTTTTGCAACATATCTACGAAAGATTTCTAGTTGTCAGGTGGTCGGTAGAGAGTATAATCAAATAGGAGTCGCAGAAGGTATTTTCTACCTAATAATTTCTTTGGGAGTCTTATATTTATGGGGCAGGATGAGTGTCGGTTCGCCGACGTTCTGATAGTCGCATGTGCGGACACCCACCTTACTTTCTTAGTAGGGAAATACCGATGTGACTCCAATTAATAATTCCATATTTGACGCATTTTTTTGTTAGAATACAAAAAATAGCACTCACTTTACATCTCAGTAAAGCTCGTATTATTTTTTGTATTCTGCTTCGAACTGCATCCAAATATGGAATTTTTAGTACAAATAGGTTTTTAAATTGTTGGATTTTGATATAATGAACTAAATGCCACACAGTCTTATTAAACACACACTCTTTCTGACTTTCGTAATCGGTGTTCTGGATTTTTTTGCAAACAAGTTTTATTTCTACTGGTCCGTATCTTGGTTTGATATGCTGATGCATTTTCTAGCAGGAGTTTTGATAGCTTTTTTTGTTTGCTTGTTTGCGCACTACTTTTCTAAAACCGGTTTCAATAACAAAGAGACGTTGTGGATTGCTATCGGTTTTTCCGTCGCGGTCGGGTTTATTTGGGAATGGTATGAATTGTATTTTGAACTTACATACCTTTCTGATGGTTTCGTATACTACCGAGATACCGTAAGCGATTTGTTTTTGGATGTTTTAGGTACTGCTCTGGGATTTTTATATGTTAGGCAGTTGAAGTAATTTGTAAAATAATCTTTAAAATAATATGAGTGAAAAAATACAAGTAACGTTTTGGGGAGGAGTAGGGACTGTGACAGGAGCCAACTTTTTGTTAGAGGTAGGGGAAACCAAGTCTTTGGTTGATTGCGGATTGTTGCAAGGGACAATGAATTCCAAACAAGAAAATGAAAGTGATTTCCAATACGATCCCAAAACCATACACTACCTGTTCGTGACTCATGCTCACATGGACCACATAGGCAAAATCCCAAAGTTGGTTAAAGACGGTTTTTCTGGAATTATATATTCAACCCCTGAGACAAAGGAACTTGCCCACATCATGCTCCAAGATGCTTTGAAGATAATGGATATGAATTCAAGAATGAATGTAGATATGCCAGACAAACCACTATACGGGGTTGAAGACTATCATCGAGCTTTTGAGTTATGGAAAACTATACCGTACCACACAGATACAAAAATAAACGAAAAAATAAATGTGTATCTGAAAGACGCCGGACATATACTCGGGTCTTCTATATACGAATTCACAGCAGAAGGAAAGAAAATAGTTTTTACAGGAGACTCTGGGAATTCTCCAGCACCACTTTTGAATGATACTGAAAAGATAACAGACGCTGACTATATGATTGTGGATAGTGTGTATGGCGACAGAAATCACGAAGACAAGGACGAAAGAGATGCGCGTTTTAGACAGATAGTCACCGAGTCTATCGAGGCAGGTGGAGCAATTGTTATTCCCGCGTTTTCGATAGAAAGAACTCAGGTGATATTGTACGAACTGAACAACCTAATAGAAGAAAATAAAATTCCAAAAATCCCTGTTTTTCTGGATTCGCCTCTGGGCTCAAAAGTAACCGACATATATTCTAGACATGCCAAAAACTTTAATCAAGATGTCCGAGATGAAATCAAAAGGGGAGATAATATTTTTGATTTTCCTAAACTAACTATTACTCGTGGTAGACGAGACTCACAGGAAATAGCCAATACTCCAAATCCAAAAATAATAATCGCTGGGTCAGGTATGTCGTCTGGTGGTAGGGTGCTTTGGCATGAAATGGAGTTTTTACCGGACCCTAAAAGCACAATACTGCTAATGGGCTACCAAGCTCTCGGAACCTTGGGCAGAGACATACAAAACAAACCAAGAGAAGTAGAGATAAACGGCAATATAATTCCAGTTAAAGCTCGAATAGAAATGATATCGGGATATTCATCACACAAGGATTCGGACGGGATAGTGGGTATGGTGGAGAATTCAGCCCAGAGTTTGAAAAAAGTTTTTGTGGTGCTGGGTGAGCCAAAGTCTGCAGTGTTTCTAGCGCAGCGACTTCGTGATGAGTTGGAGGTTACAGCCATCCACCCAGAAAGAGGAGTTCCGTACAAACTAGATATTTAGATAAAAAAGCTCCCCTAGTCCAGGACTAGGGGAGATTGCTATTTTGGTTGGGTTGCCGGTGCCGAAGTAACGCAAGTAACTGTTTCGGGAAAAACGATTGGACCCCGCACTTTACCGTCGGGACCACCTTGGTCAAACCAGATTTCACCTATCAATTTGCCGTTTTCGCAGAAAAAAACAAAGCCCTTCAGAGCGTCCATGAAACTAAAAACAGCAGTTTTTGTTCCATCAGCATAGTTCTTCTCTGCTTTTTGCACCCAGTTTTGGTCTAGCGTACAAGACCTTTGACTACACCCCACCGTTAACAACAGAACTACCAAAATCCATCGCTTCATTAGACCCCTCCATGTTAAAACATCTTTTTTTACAATATCACGATAGTTTGTAAAAGTAAACAGTAACAAAAAAGCTCCCCTAGGAGTTTCCTAAGGGAGCTTTTTTGTTTTATTTAGCTAGTTCTACTATTTTCTTGAATACCTCCGGATTCTCAGTAGCAAGAGTTGAAAGGATTTTTCTATCTAGTTCTATGTTTTTCTTTTTCAATGCCCCCATAAATTTGCTGTATGAAGTTCCCATTTCTTTAAGAGTGTAAGAAATTTTTACGTTCCATAGTCTTCTCGCATCACCTTTCTTGTCTTTTCTGTGGGCAAAGGAATATGCTCCAGCGTGAAGCAGAGCTTCCATAGCTTGTCTTTCTTTTGTAGAACGGCCGTGTCTAAAGCCTTTTGTTCTTCGTAGAATATTCTTTCTTGATTTCAGTGCGTTTACCGCCTTTTTTACTCTTGTCATGGTATTTTATAAAATTATTACATGTTTATTAGGAATCTCGCTTTGTCTTTGGCGCTCATAGGGAAGTTAATAGTGCCTTTTTTAGACAGCTGGCTTCTTCTGCTTTCTTTTGAGTTGAAGTGGTTTTGACCAGTTTGTCTAGCAGAAATTTTTCCGTTCTTGCTTACCTTTATTCTTTTTTTAAATGATTTGTTTGTTTTCATATATTATGCTTTTTCTATAACTATACTTAGTCCTTTTGGACTTTGTTTTGCTTCGTCTGCGATCTTGAATTGCTCGGTGATGAGTGTTAGGACTCGGTCCATTCTCTCACGCAAGAATTTTTTGTCCATGTATTTTGTCCTACCTGGGAGGAAAAGGTCTATTTTGATACGATGACCTTCTTTTAACCAAGAGGAAGCTTTTTTGGCTTTTAGCTCTAAATCGTGTTCTCCAGTACCTACTTTTACTTGGATATTCTTGACTTCTACTGTGTGAGCCTTGGTTTTAGCAACTTTGAGCTTCTTGTTTTCAGTATACTGAAATTTACCATAATCCATTATTTTTGCAACTGGTGGGATGGCTTTTGGCGATATCTCTATAAGGTCAAGCCCTGCCTCCATAGCTTTGCTTATGGCATCTTTCAAAGACAAAACACCTAGATTCTCTCCGTTTTCCATTAGTACTCGGAGTTCTACCGCCTGTATTTGATTATTGATTCTTACGTATGTGGACAAAAAGATATAGCTAAATTGATAATGTGCACGAATATAAGGGAAAATATAACATATTTCCTGCTATTTTGCAAAGGTTTTTTACTATTCAACCTTGAGGGTCAGAAGTATCTTTTTGAATATCTCATCTGATTCTGTTCTGGATATAACCCCTGGAACTTTTAGAACCTCATTTTGTTTTTCCTGGCTGATGACTCCAGACAGAATCTGGATGGACATTTTTGTAATAAAAAGAGTTTTACTGTTGCTGATAGGGAAGTAGTACGCTATCCGTCCACAACCTTCAGCTCCTTCATATATAGCGTATCCAGAAAATTCTCCAGCGGTATATGCATCTATAAATCCAGGGGATTCTACCACCACGTTGTCTACAAAGTTTTCTTGGGGGATGTAAGGACTTTTTTCTTTCATTGTTGCAACCAGTTTTTTGTTAGAAATTTGCATTGAAACTTTGAAGTCAGTTAGGTTGTCATATGTTTCAGTGTCTCCGACCATGTCGCAGTCGCCATTGTTTTTGTATGGGATTTCGTGATGCAGGGTCACGACTTGGTTTGTTGTGCTCGCTGTCAGTATTTTTGGATATGTGAAAGTGATTCCTAGTTTTGTGTTTCGATATGTTTTAACTGCCTCATCCACCACTTCTTTAGTTTGCATCTGTTTGTACGCAAAAAATGCAACGACTAATATAAGTACTGTTATAAAAATTTTCTTCATTGGAGCATAAGTATACCACAAAAGATTAGGTACTAAGGTTTGGGTGTGGTATAATTAAGAACAGGTTAAATATTATTAATTGTTTTTATTAAAATTATGAAAAATATATTATGGGTAGGGTTGGCGGTTTTGGTGGTTGTTTTAGGTGTCTGGATGCTTACTGGAGATGACAATGATACTGATGTTGATTCAACCAACAACACAGCTTCTAGCACAGAGAATAATGGAACAAACACAGGAACTAATACAGGAACTGCTGATGGTACAAATACAGGAGCTAATATCAATACCCCAAAAAGTTTACTTTCAGTAAACGGAAACTTCCAATGTGATTTTGAGCAGTCCAATGCAACAATGACCAGCAAAAATACGATCTATGTTTCAAAAGGAAAAATGCGAGCAGAGTTTAGAACAAAAACTGGCGCAAATACTGTCGCTACGATGGTTGTATACGATGGACTCAACTTGTATTCATGGAAAGAGGGTATGTCCACTGGAACAGTAACACAACCAAAAAATATTTCTGAATTTACAAATCTGATACCAGCAGACGTATCTAGTGCAGCAGTTTTGGGAACAAATCCAAACAACGCAAACTACGATTGTCGACCATGGATAACAGACCAGAAGATACTCGTGAAGCCTACATACGTAACTTTTAACTAAGCCGTATCTGATTCAAACAAAAAACACCGAGAGGGTGTTTTTTGTTTGTGAAATTTTTGGCAAAACAAAAACCAGACTTGCGTCTAGTTTCTGCTACGAGTCTTGCGACCCGTCTAAATAGTATGACCTGTTGTGGTTTGAGTTGCAACCAAAGTTATCCACACTCGCAAAAACCACCCGAAGGTGGTTTGCAAGTGTGGAGAAGCCGAGAACGGTCACGAATATTTTGTTTGTCGTCACAAACAAAATTTCTCGACCCCGACTCAACCGTTTTGTCTGCTGACAAAACATGTTTCCGTCCTTCAATTCTCCACACAAGTCAAAGTAGTTTGACTTGTTCCTTCTCCACACTCGCAAAAACCACCCGAAGGTGGTTTGCAAGTGTGGAGAAGCCGAGAATTGAACCCGGGTGCAAAAAAGTTTTGGCAATGGATCTACATGACGTAGCTTGTTTTGGTTTTCTCAAACTTTATTCTGTAAAATAAGCAAAATAAATAAAGTTCCAGTTTCTATTTTTCTGAGCTGTTATGAAACAACAACAACTCTATAGTCCGAAGATATATCAATCTACTCCCGTAACAGACTTAGGAGAGAGACCGCCAGTTTGGTTTTCTTAAAAAAGATTACGCGAAAGCTGGTGCGAATACATTCCCCATAAATGGAGAAGGTACTGCTTTTGCAAAAGTATTTTTTGCATTTGTGTTTTGGAATGGATTAAAGAGCGAACTCCAGCTCTGTCATGCGCATTGTCAAAGGACTCAATTGTCTAAACCTGTCATCCCCGAGGAATAGTAGTTAGTATAGAGTATCTAGGGAACTACTGCTTTTCGCGAACTTTTGGTTATGTATAATTTGACGTTGATATTGTAACAATCTGTCATCTGTCTCTGAATTCTCGACTTAACTCACGGTCGGTATCTTGCTTCTTGATACTTTCTCGTTTGTCGTACTTTTTCTTACCTTTCCCTATACCTAGGTCTATTTTCAAGACTCTTCCCTTATTATACACCGAAATAGGCACTATTGTCAACCCTTTGGTTTTCTCTATGTCCAACATAATATCTATCTCTTTTTTGGTCAAAAGAAGTTTGCGGTTCCGGCGGGGATCAAAGTCGGTAGGAGCATTTTTCTCCTGTATCGGGGGTATAAAAGCTCCCACAAGAAAGGCTTCCTTTCCTCGGATAGTCACATGAGCACCTTCCAAAGAACCCTGACTTTTGCGAAGGGATTTCACTTCAAAACCAAAAAGCTCTATTCCTGCCGAATAGGTCTCAGTTATCTCGTAGTTGAAGTGGGCTTTTTTGTTACTAACGAGTGACATATGGCCAATTATAACACAAAATC
>Ga0163151_10003535_pt1 | contig 22310 bp, 17 predicted proteins | sample OliLakLV19MP5IB2_FD_145596 | JGI IMG/M metagenome (GOLD analysis project Ga0163151, IMG submission 145596) | Freshwater microbial mat bacterial communities from Lake Vanda, McMurdo Dry Valleys, Antarctica - Oligotrophic Lake LV.19.MP5.IB-2 | ecosystem: Environmental > Aquatic > Freshwater >... | reverse complement strand
CTCGTTTTGGCAGTCACCCATGGGGCTCCCCTGTCACGATGGCATGTTGAGCGTACAAACCGCTGTTTTTACAAGGTGTGGCGCAAATCGCGTGCCATTGTGCGGGAAGTCATCTGGGAAATCCGGGTTGAAGCAGATTGACGATCTCACTCCCGAGCAACGTGACCAGTTGCTTGAGAAATTGGAGTCGCATCAGGCGAAAAACGGCATCTCTCCCTTGCCGGATCGCTCGTTATTCGACGCGCTACATGATCGCGGCATGATTGGTTCGATCACCAATGGTCCCGGCGATCTCGGGACAAATCCTGTCCATATGGAAGGATTTGGTGAAAATGCTCATTGAGCCGGTTCTCGTCGACGCCGGGGCATTGATTGCTCTGTATGAAGCTCGTGATCCCTTGCACAAAGCATGTGTCGAACAAGCCAAGTTGTTGCCCGTGGGCAAAGCTTACACTTGTTGGCCTGTCATTACCGAAGCTGTATATCGGCTCCGCAAATATCGCAGCGAGCGACGAAAATTGCTAGAAGCCGTTCGTGATGGCATATACATCCTGCTGCCTTTGGATGCTGATGATATTCCTGGTCTGGATGCCGTCATGACAAAATATGATGACCAACAAGTCGATCTCGCTGATGCTTGTCTCGTACATCTCGCCAATCGTGAAAGCATCGAGGCCGTGTTCACCACCGACCGACGACATTTTCAAGTCTATCGCAAGGCGGATGGCAAGCCTTTTCGTTTGCTGCCAGCTCCGTAATGGACAGGAGAACTGCAAAGTCTCCCTGAATGTAGCAGGCACACTCTGTATGCCGTGGCGGACGCGCTAAAACACGGTGATTTCACCAAGGCGGTTACGACACACGGAGTGTGCCTACTACTTTGCAGCTCTCCTGCCGTAATGGATAACTGCGTATCCGCCATGGCGTATTGCAGCCTATAATCCGACTGATTTCCGCGGCAATTGCCAATCTTTTCGCACTTTTGGCGAAACACCTGTATCGCGTGGTGAGAGGCTTGTAATCCAAGGCCCCGTCGTCGCGTAGTCTTGGTAGCGGCCGCCACTACCGATTCAGATTCAACCCCATTTCCTACAGGAACTTTGCCATGTTACGCTTATTTAGCTCTGGCCTGATGTCTTTCGCTTTGCTCATTTCCACGGCAAGCGCTCAACAAACCGAAACCGTGCTGCCGGTGCAGGACATCATCGACAACACCGTGTGGGAGGTCCATCTCCAAGTGGAACGGCTGTTTGCCAGTCCGCTCGGTGAAATCATCAATGACATCGTGCGCAAGGAAGCACCCGACAAGGAACTTCACCTCGACGCGATGGTCAAAGCGCTGGGCTTCGATCCGCGAACCGACGTGGGAGAAGTGATCGTGTTCGGCGATGACTTCGAGCACACGTCGGCCACGGCGCTGGTGAATATCGGCCCCAGTCGCGGCAATATCGAAGGCTGGTTGCTTGCCGCCCCGGGTTACAAATCAGAACTCTTGGACGACGAAACGATCATGCATTCGTTTCTGGTGGAAGACAAGGAACTCCCACGCATGTGGTGCGCCATCCCTTTCAGCAAAGCCGACAAGAGCCACATCTTGGTGGCCTCGTTCGACCGCGACAAGACCACCAGTTTGGCCCAGCATTTCGCGTTGCAAGGAGTGGGGCCTCTCGGCAAGCGTCTGCAAGACAACACCTTCTTGACTGTTTCCGTGAACGATTTGTCCAAAGCGCCTTTTGAAATTGACGAAAATGAACCCGGCTCGGCGATTGTCAAAACAATTCAATCGCTAACTTTGGAAGCTGTGGCCGATACCGAGCAGCTTACGGCCAAGGGCGAAGTTACCACCGACAGCCCCGCCCGGGCTCAGCAACTTAACCAGTTGATCGTGGGCATGAAGGCCATGGTCCAGTTGGCGCTTCCGGAAAAGGATCCCAATGCCAAGGAATTTGCCGAACTGCTCAATAATCTCAACGTGGAATATGCGGAGGGATCAGAGAATCTCTCCGCGAATTTCTCGATCGGGTATGATGTGATTCAGCAAATGATCGAAGCCAAGCATGGGCATCACTAAGTCGCTTCATTGATAGTGTGACCAACGTCTTCCATCTGTCATTCCCGCGCAGGCGGGAAACTAGTTTTTGAGTCTTCCATCTTGGTTTCCTGCCTGCGCGGGAATGACGAAAAACGTAGTGATATGACCGCGATTTTGGCACTCGCTGACAGCACCGACGAGCAACTCGCCAAGCGAGTGCAGACGGGGTGCGCCGCAAGCTTCGCGGAATTGGATCGGCGGCTCAGGCCGCGACTGTTGCACGTCCTCACGCGGCGTCTTCCCACGCGGGAAGACGCCGAGGACGTTGTGCAACAAACTCTGCTTCGCGTGTTCGAGAAGATAGACCTTTACGACACGCACCAACGCTTAAGCCCCTGGGTGTTCACTATCGCGGTACGACTGGCGGCACAGCAGACGCGGCGGAAGAGTCTGCCGATGAATCAGGAGTCCGAGCGGCAACTCGAACTCATCGACCGCACGGCAGCTCCCGATGAACAAGCGAGCCGCCGGGAAGAACGCGACAACCTCTGGACGCTGGCGGATCGCGTGCTCAAGACCGAGCAATGGACGGCTTTGTGGCTCTTCTACGGCGAGGAGCAAACGATCAAGGAGGTGGCCCAAACCTTGGGGCGGACCAAGACCTCGGTAAGCGTCCTCTTGTTCCGCGCGCGGAAGATACTTTTACCACATTTGCAAAAGCTGACCGTGACCGAACAGTGGCGGGGTGAGTCGGAATCTGCGGAAATGCCACAGTCGACGACACTTCTGCTCGATCCCTGTGGCGGGAGGAACAAATAATGATGCGTAACTTGCTTGAATATCTGACGCAGCGCTCGGTGGATAACGGTACCCCGCCGCCGGTTTGGTTGCGGTGGTTGCAGGAGCGTGATCCGATGTTGCGCGAATACGCCAGCGATGCGCTGGAACTCGATGATTTGCTACGTGTGTCGGCCAGCGCGCGGCGGAGTGAACTGGCGCGGGAACCGTTGACTTCCCGACCCGTGCAGCACGTGGTTCGTCGGGATGTCACAAATCCTTCACGCTACGCACAGTGGGGTTGGCTCGCCACCACCGCTGCGGCGCTGTTGGCGTTTGTCATCTTTTGGAATCACGATCCTGAAAAACAGGCCAACGCCGCGCGGGCGCAAATGCTTTCGACGCAACTCGCCACCATGCCGGACGACATGCTGGCAGCGCTCGCGCAGGCAGCCCGTTCGTCGCAAGATTACTCGCCGCTCGCGCGACTCAAGCTCCCCCCAGGCAGTCTCTGGAGCGACATTCCACGCGAGACGCAGGGACAATTGAAAGAATCGCTCAATGAGTGGGGCACGCAATTGTCTGCATTGGGGGAGCAAGTTTACGAGCAGTTGGATGTGCGGGCGGGAATCAACTGAGGGCGCGGATGGACTAATCGCTCACGCAAAACTTAAGCGTTTGTTTCGCGCGAGGAGTGCGAGAGTGGCAAACATTGATAAGAGCATCGAACTTGGTTCTGGGATGACGATGCTAGCGACTCGGAAGCCGATGCTTACGTCATCGGCTGTTCTGCCTACAGTTACAGTGTTCCTGATTAAATTTGACAAGGATGATGCGTTTGAAAACCAGCTACCGCCACGATGGCCTCTAGGGCCATTGAGTGGCGAGGAAATGAAACTCTCATCCCATTCCTGGACATTCCCACCTTGCGCCATAGTGCCATACGGACTCAATCCACCGGCTAGCGTGACCTCTGCTGGGCCTAGTGTAAGGAGTTGATCGTATACGGCGGTGTTCGGAGTAGTTCCGTTGACAGCGGGAATGGGGGCTATGTCGCTACCAGTTGGGTAGTTGTAGTAAACTCCGGCGATTGGGTTGTAATAAGCAGCTTTATACCATTCGTCGACACTGGGCAGAAAATACTTCGCCAAACTATTGCGGTATTCGTTATTCGGGTTGTAGCCCGCGTCGGCTGGATCCCACAGTTGAAAATTTGCGTTCGGTGCGGAGCTAGAGAATTTATAGGCCGGAGTGCTGCCCGTGCTAATGTTAAGCCAGTTCACAAATCGGGCCGCTTCGTCCCATCTCACACTTGTAGCTGGCATGTCGGGACCGCGGGTATCTTTGGTAATACCGAGACCACTTAAAGCGTTCGCCTTGTCGATCATCTGCTCAGAAATTTCATACTTACCGATGCGGTAAGTATAGGGAACTGAGCCCGCCGGGTTTGGGTCGCCTGTTGTATCCGGGGCATTGCCCGGATTGCCGATGGTGACGAACTCGACATCGAATTCGTTCGCACCATTGCCGAAAGTGTCAGCGTAAGTGTGGGAACAGCAAAGCAAGAACAGAGAAAGAAGCGCCAAAGTAGTAATGTTCTTCATAAGATGAGTCCCAAGGTGGTGATAGATTGCTACTGGTAAATTCACAAAAAAACCCCACACTCGCAGACACTTTTCCGACCTCCTGGTCGTGGAAGAATCTGGGAATGTAGGGTCGTGTCGTTAGCGATACCTTGTAGAAGCAATGAGCCGGACATGACGGATAATGAAATCATTGTATCACGAGCGCCCCCCCCCCCCTGTCTAGCGCGTGCGCGAAGATTTTGGAGGATTTTTTGCGGAAATAGAAGTCGCTGCTATAGCCGGATCACGCCAGCCGCTCGCCTTCTGTACGCTTATTCCGTCATTCACCGCTCCACTGCGCTGGCGCTCTGTGTCGCGGCTAACGCCTTTACTCCACGCCGAACGCACCCGCTGGTGGGATTTCTATCCCCGTGCGGCTCGTGAGGCCCAGCTTTGGTAAGAACCTTGGCTCAACCGCGAAGATGAAACCGACGTTGTCTTTTGATGAGTCGAACGTCACGCCCGATGTCACGAGCAGCGACTCGCCGATGCGCGTGAAGGAGAGCGACTGGCCGATGCTGCCCGAGTCGCTGAAATCGTAGGATGCTCCTGCCGAGGAAATCCATTTCTCGCTAATGCGGTAGTTGTAACTTCCCAAAAGGGCGTTGCTCTCGACGGGCCCGGTGATCGACCGCACGCCGAGATAGGCGTTGCCGCGCGTGGGGCGATTGAGCAGCACGCCGCCGGAGATTGTTTTGAGGCCATCCCCGAAGAAGTCGGCAAAGCCGTCGGAAAGGATGCTGAAACGATCCCCCAGATGCCAGCGGGCGTCGTAGTCGAACAGGCCGACTTCCTGGCCGAAGTTGTCGCGGTCGGGATCAGGGAAGTAGGTGATATTGGAATCCAACGTGAGCCAATCGACGATGTGTTGCCGACCCGGTCCGCCTCGTTTGGTTTGCCAGCGATGCCGCATTCCCAGCCGCAGTGCCATCAGATCGTCGGCGATTTCGGTGGTGGGCGAAGTGACCCACCCCTGAATGCCGGTGCGGAAAGCGTAGAACGGGGCCTGAAATTTGGGGTCTTTGATCTCGGGCGGCAATAACCCGGTGAACGTACGGCGATTCATCTCGATGATGTTCACGTCGTTGATCGGATCGTAAAGCGGCAACTGGTTGAAATCTTCGTTGGCATCGGCATAAGAGGCTTCGGCTTCAAAGACAACCTTGTGCGACATGCCGTTTAGGTTAAACAACGGGTCTTGCACGTTGGGAAAGACCGACCAGAAGGGCACGCTGGCACGCACCCCGGTGTGGATGTAAGCCCGCTGCAACTCTTCGCCGTTGAGATCTTCGCCCCATTGCGCGAGTTCGCCGAGCGCGAACGGCACGATCTTCACGCCACCCAACATGAACGGCAGATCGAGTTCCTGGCGCGTGACGAGCCGCTCGCCTTCGAGATTGCTCCCGGGTGGCCCTTCCCAAGGCAACCCATCAACAACTTGCGCCGCGAGGGTCGGGTTGGTGGGCGTCGTCGCGTAGTTGATTTTTCCATAGGCAAGCTGCGAGTGCTCAAACCAGGTGAGCCGATCGTCGATCAGCGATTGGCCCAGCCAATAATGGTCGAGCCGCGGCAGCCATTCGGTTTCCGTGAAAAAGTCATTCACCTGACCATTGGCTTCGATGGAGAACGCGCGATTGTCGATCAGCCGTTTCGCCCGCAAGCCGGTGCGTGGATCGCGACGTTCGTCCCATTCTTGTTCGAAGTATTGCTCGACGAACGTGCGGTCGCTGATCACCCCTGATTCGGCGGTGATGTCCCATCCGCTGTCGAGGCGCTGGCGATGTTGGCCAAAGAGCCGGTAGCGATAACTCTCTTCGGGAACAATATCACGGCGACCGAAGCCCAAATTATCGAGGCCATCGTCGGAGATGCCCCAATAATCGAAGATGCCCTGCGCGGGACCGCTGAAACCGAAGATGTCGTTGCGGTTGTAAGAAAAGTCAGTGCCGTGCCCGAAGCCGCGTTCGCTCAGGTAGTCGGCACTGAAACCCCAGTCGGTTCCCGCGGGGGCGTTGCGGATGCCGAGCAGTTGATAGGCATCGAGATCGAACATCGTTTGAAAGCCGAATACGTCGTCGTTACCCACGCGTACGCTGTCGATGAAGAAACTCGGTTTGCGCAAGTCCGTGGCAATCGTCGGCCAGTAAAAAACGGGGATCCCCGAGAGGTACACAAAGTTGCCTTGGCTGGTGGCAAGTTGGCTGTGGTCAGTGCTGACCGCCCCGGTTTGCGGGTCGAATGCCTGGGTTTGCAAATCTTGAAACGTGATTTCATCGGCACCGAAGGCGTAACTCGGTTCTTCCAGGCGGCTAGTCGTCACCAGAGCATCGGTGGCTGAAAAGTTGGCCGCGTCGAGTTGCCGAATCGCCGCCGCGCGGAGCCGCACCAAACCCTGATATTCAAAGTCCTCGGTTTTGGGGAGCGGTGTGAGTAGTTCAGCATCCAAAATGACACCCACTTGCCGGCGGACGTCGTAGAACATGCGATTGGCATAGACCACGCGGTCGCCCTGGCGGAATTCGATGTTGCCTTCCATGTAGATTTCGAGCGGCGTATCCTGGCTCTGGAACGATTGCCCACCCAGACCGGTATCGCCTCCCGCTGTCCAAATCACCGCGCGATCGGTGGTGATATCGACCGTGCCAATGGGGCCAAAGGCGCTGGGAACACCCGTAGTGGGAAGTCCCTCGACGAGTACGCGAATACCACCCGACGCGATGAATGCGCGTTCGCCGGAAGGGAGAGTCTTGGATTGAATTGTTGGTTCAACTTCGCTGCGTGGGAAAAACTCGATGCGGCGCATGCCGGTGGGGCTGGGCTGCACGGCCACCGCCGGCGGCAAAAATTCGTTGTACTGAGCGAGCAAGAGTTGCTGCTGCCGCTCGGGATCGAATTGCGCGAGGCCCCGGTCATAAATCTGCGGCGGCTGGGGAGTGCTAATCACCGGCTCGGGCAATTTCATCCGCAACTCGCCAGAGGTTTCCAACCGTTTGAACCACGTGGGCTGCATCTGGCGTTTGGATTTAGTCGTGGGATCGTCGATCACGATCTGTTCGGCCTTCGACGCTTCCATGTAGACGACGAGACGATTCGGCTGGTCGGCGAGGCGGTTGGCGTCGATCCAGAGGATGGCCTCGGGAGCGCGGGCGTAGGTGAGCCCCTGATTGATGTAGCAATTCCCCTTGAGGTGCCAGACTTCGTAGGTGCCTTGTTGCCAACGACAGCACCAATCGGCGGCCACGGTGATAGGCTCGGTGATCGCGCTCGCGGCTTGCGCAGGCTCGGCATAGACATGGCCCTGGAACATCACAAGTGCCAAACAAGCCGCGATGAGCAGTCGAAAGACGAACGAGCCTGATTGGACTGGTCGCTTAAGCGACCAGTCCGCAGGAGGACTTTGATTCGCGCACCGCGATCCGTTCCGTCGGGTGCGGACAAAGGGCGGGCAACGCCTTGTGGTGCGCGCGAGGCTCAGCGGTCGTTTTCCTTAGCGAGCGCGAGTCGATTTGAGGTGATCGACTCCGTGTGCCAACGATAAGTGAGATATTGAGTTACGAAAAAAAATTTCCCCGAAAATGAGGGCGGCGAAGTATACGGGCCTGGAAAAATAGGGGCAAGGCACTTTCAGGCAGCGCTAGCAATCCGTAAAGCCATGAACCGTATAGCCTTACGACACGATATTGGCGGTCGATTCGGTGACGAGCAGGGCTTAGCCGGGGAAAGCCAAGAATTCGGCGAGCGCGTGTAACACGCCAGCAGTTCTTGCGCTCAAGCCTAGGAATGGTCTTCCCCTTGCAACCCCCGAGTTGTCGAGTCCGCCATGAACATCGATACTACGCATCCCTCCTTGCGAACTTCCTCTCCACAGTATGCCGTCACGATGCCCACCAATTTCACCCACCGCGTTCTGAATTGGCTGATCGATCAACGCTGGTGGCTGTTGGCGTTAGCAATTCTATTGGGCGGCATTGGAGCGTATGTCGGGCGCGATTTGCAAATGGATCGTTCGCTCGAGCGGATGTTCGCGCCCAATGATCCACTCCTTGCTCCCTACCAAGATTTGCAAGGGGCTTTTGGACAACATCAACTCGTGTTGGCCGTCTATCGTGATCCGGAACTCGCCACCACAGCAAGCCTGGCCCGAGTGAATGAGCTGGCCCAGGCAGCCCGCGCAGTTCCCGGCGTGGTGTCGGTGGTCTCAATGCACGATGTGCCCGGCCTGTTGAACAATGAAGGAACCGCGATTAAAGACAACAATCGTGCCAACAAACTCCAAGCCGTCTTTGCCAGCTATACACACAATCAATCGCTCGACGCCGCGGGCATTGTTTGCCTGTTGGAAAAAGAGAGTGAAGCGAAAGTCCCCACCCGCGAAACGCTTGCCGATCTGCGGAAACTCTTGAAGCCACTACCAGAAGGCGTGCTGGTGGGCGAACCCATTTTGATCGGCGAAGCCTTTGATCTCTTGGAAGCCGACGGACGACGGCTCAACACCTGGTGCTTGGGGCTGTTGCTGCTGACCTTCTTCATTTGCTTTCGGCAATTGCGGTGGCTGGTGTTGCCGCTCGTGTTGGTGCAAGTCACCTTGGCCATGACACGGGGCATACTGGTTGCCATGAATCTGGAGCTCAGCATGGTTAGCTCGATGCTTGCGGCGATTGTGACCGTGGTTGGCATCGCAGCGGTGATGCACGTCATTGTGCGCTACCGCGACGAGCGGGCAGCGGGGCATGAGCCGCGCGAGGCGTTGCTACGCACAGGTGAATTGGTCGCCGCTCCACTCTTCTTTGCGTGCTTAACCGACGCCCTCGGCTTTGCCGCCTTGATGGCGTCGAGCGTAAAACCGGTGATCGACTTTGGTTTGATGATGGCCATCGGCAGCGCAATGGTGTTTGTAGTGATCGTGCTAATTTCGCCGGGCATCATTCTGTTCGGCAATGACCGCCGCCAACCTCGCGCGGAACCCGAGACTGCGGAACTGCAAAACTATTTGCACGCGCTCTATGACTGGAGTTGCCGGCACGTCTGGCTCCTCGGTTTGTCGTCGCTCGCGATCACGATTTTCACCTTGATTGGAAATGTGCGACTCGAACAGGAAACCGATTTTACGCGGAATTTCCGACAAAATAGCGATATCGTGCAGGGTTTTCAGTTCGTCGATGAAAACTTCGGCGGTGCCGGTGTGTGGGACATTTTGGTGCCCGCGTCCACTCGGCTGAATCGTGAGGAGGTTCTCAAAGTCTTAGAATTTGAAGATCAACTCCGCGCGAAAGCGCCCGGCCTGACGAAGGTCACGTCGCTCGCCGACATGCTCGACGCGGGGAGCGGCGGACTGCAGCGCGTCGCCTTTGGCGGGGACATGGCCGTGCGTGGTGGCTTGGCCCTCGTGCGGGGACGATTGCCCGATTTTATTGGAGCGATTTACAACCCCACGGCCCCCGCCGAGCAGCGCTATTTGCGGATCATGCTCCGCTCGCCGGAGCGGCTGGAGGCAGCGGAAAAAGCGGAGTTGATTTCACAGGTCCGAGAAACCACCGCCGAGACGTACCCCGAGGCGCAAGTCACCGGCTACTTCGTGCTGTTCACGCACCTCATCGAAAGTTTATTGCGCGACCAGTGGACAACCTTCGGGGTGTCGGCCGTCGGCATCTTGTTGGTGATGACCTGGGCGTTCCGCAGTTTTTCACTCGCGCTTGCAACGCTGATCCCCAACATTCTGCCCGTATTTTGGTTGTTCGGCACGATGGGTTGGCTGGGCCTCAAAATCAACATGGGTGCCGCGATGATCGCCGCCGTCTCGGTGGGCCTCTCCGTGGACGGTTCGATTCACTATGTGATGTCGTATCAACGCTTGCGCCGGGCGGGTGAGTCGCTTGATGCCGCCTTAAAAGCGGTGCAAGCCAGCGTCGGCCGCGCGGCGGTGCTGGCCACGCTCGCGCTGATGGTGGGCTTTTCAACGCTCTGCGTGAGCGACTTTATTCCCACCGTCTACTTCGGGGCACTGGTGAGCCTCACGATGATCGGCGGGCTGGTGGGTAATCTCGTGGCGCTGCCGTTGTTGATTCGGACGGTGGAGCGGTAAGCACGGACCGGCTCACTCAGCAGCAGTTTGTAGCTGCGCTGGCCGAGAGGAAAGCTGGACAAGCTCCCGCTTGTCGTTGAGTTGGCGTTGCTTGGCATCCTCAACCATGGCACGAATGTCATGGTTGAATTTGGCGGCATATTCGCTGCGAATTCGTCTAATTTCTTCAACAATCGAATCTTCGTTCATGGCCAGACGACTACGAGGAGTGAGATCGACGCTCATGGAATAGCATTTGCTTTTGTTAACTGAGGATAAATATATGCATAGTCAATTCCTACATCGCCTAACAAAGCCCCCCTGTAGTGAGTGCCTGAAAGCGAACCGGGAAATCGCTCTCTTATTTGAAAAGCAGCTTTAGCCACTGAATCGGAGGCGTTGACAAGCTTTATTTGAAAAGGGTCCAGCCATTGATTAAGCTTGCCAACTTTCCGCAATACTTCGCCGTACCCAGCGTCAAAATTCGTGTCGTCGATCGCGTCAGACGCGATATATAAATACAAGCGGTCCGATTCCGCAGGATTCAGCCAAAAGTAAACTGAGACAGGTGCGTAGTCATTGAATTCGCCTGCAAACTTCTCGCCTGCTTCGATTTGCTCATTTACCAATAGGTTTTGACCCATGGAAGTACTCCATCTGAATTATTCGTAACAGCCTCGAACAATTTCTCGGCATCTGACTGTGTTTTCATTTGATATCGACTCAGCTCGGACCAGTCCTTAACGTCTAGCCAGTTCTGCGCTATTTTCGGGTTAGAGGTCTTCACTTTTTCAAGCTCGCTTCTTAAATCAGCCAAGTCCAATAAAGATTCAAGCTCATGAGTCCAACATTTGTTTTGAAATCCCTTGCTGCCGAAAATGACTTCGATATTTCGTTCGACATAGGCAACCACACATGATTTCAGCGCACACTCTAAAGCATAACCAACCAAATAATACGCACCCGACCAACGATGGGCTGCAAGCAAGGCTCTCGCATCTTCGGTTCGCTCAGCCGACAATTGTTGCAAAAATGCTCTGTTCAAGCCGAAAACTCCTAACAACTCATCCACGTGCGGCGTGTATTATCGCGATCAATTATTCTATGTCACTTTGCATTATTCCACAAACTCGGCCTCGATCTTCTCACCCCGCATCGGGATTCAGCGTATACAGCAACACATTCAACCCAATCCGGGCCGCGTCTTCGCGGGTGTAGCCGCGACATTCCATCGCTTCGTGCTGCTCGAGCGCACAGCTAATATCATAGGGCGAAAATATCACCGCCCAGCGGCCGTCGATTTGCATGCCGAGTAGCTCCGGTTCGACTTCACGGGTGCGGGTTTCGAGCGGTTCGTTCTTCTCGCGCGCGACGGGATCGCGGCGTTTCACTCGGCGGATGTCGAAGCCGCCAGCGGCATTGGTAAACATGGGATCGGTCACCGGAATCCGCGCGAGTTGCGCGTCCGGCAGGACGGCTTTGATCTCACGTTCAAAGGCGGCGGCGAATTCCTTACTTGCGCAAATGCTGTCGGCGAACAGCGTCCCGCCATTGGTAAGATACTCCCGTAAGGCTTGCTGTTCGTTGGGCGTGAAGCGGAAATCGTGGCGGCCGTGCATGAAGGCCATCAAATAGCGCGGCAGGTTCGGATCGTCGGCTGTGATCGGATATTCATTCGTGCTGATCTGCAACTTGAGATCGCCCTGCGCCGCGGTGCGCAGCAGATTCACCAAGGCACCCGGTGCATCATTGCAGCCCCCGCCGTGTTGCAGCTTGGCGATTTGGATCGTGCCGCGACTACCGGCGGCCAGCATTTCCGCTGGGTCAATCGTCGCTACGAACGCTGCTTCTTTTCCTTTCGGTTCACGATTGGTCGCATAGGCGAGCACGTTGACCCCGATGGCGTTGGCATCGGTCAGGCGATTCTCAATCGAATCAGGAAACGGCGGGCGCTGGCCGCGACCGGTGAGTTCCCAGTAACAGGAAAGATCGACTTCCGAAAACACCACGCAGGTGCGGCAGCCATATTCTACGGTCCAAATGCGACCTATGTACGGCGATTCGGGCCGCACCAATTCCTCGACTCGCCAAATGGGATGTGCGGGCTCCGCACGACGAAGGCGATACTCTTTCTCGGGAAAAACTTTGTCGAGATAGGCGCGAAAACCTTGCTCGAATTGGCTCCCATCCAGGCAACAGGCTTCGGCGAACAAGAACCCTCCACGATCAATATAATCGCGCATCTTTGTTTCGGTCCCCTCCAACTCAGGGGCTTTGCTTCCCGAGACAAACAGCACGGGGGACTGGAGCAAATCATCCACCGACGCTGAGATGGGATTCATGACCTGCCAGGTGAGATCAATGTCCCAGAGCTTCTCGACCCGCGCGGTAAGGTTAGCGAGATCGTTTTCGTGGTTGTTCCAATCATTGTCGGGGCCATGTTCGAGCTTGGCAATCAACACGGGCCGACGGCCTTTGGAAAGAAACAACAGGGCCATGGAAGTGGCAATATGCGGACTGTCTTCGGCCGTGTTCTGACCTTGCCAGTGATGGCTAAAGGGGTCTTGCTGGCGGACGAGAAATTCCGCTCCCTCGCGATACCAGTCGTGCTCGCCGATGAATCGCCGCGCGGTGAGCCGACCGACGCGCTCCAAGCCGTACAAATAGTAATAGTGCCAAACTTGACCGGCACCGCGGCGACCGGGATTGCGCCTGACGGAAAAATTGCGATCCAGCCAAGTGATCGCCCGTTCCAACGAATCATCCTCTTCCTGAGGTTGGCAACATTGCACGAAGCCGTTCTCCACGCTCGCATCGGCGCGCCTCACGCGCTCGGCGCAAATCACCGTGGCACCGATCCCGGCGCAGGTCATGCTGCCGAGGCCCTCGTTAAAATCCATGCGATAGCCCCAGGCCCCATCGGGGTTCTGGCACTTAGCCCAATAGTCGGCGGCCTTCTGCCAAGTGTCAGGTCGCACTTGCGCACCGACACGTTCCGCCTCATGGAGCGCGAGCACCGCAAACTGCGCATTGCTGTTGTCGCCGTCACCGGAGGGATAAGACCACGAACCGTTGGGAACCTGGATCGATTCGAGCCAGCTCACGTTGCGTTGAATGAGCACTTGATCGCGGCGCGGTTCGGCGGCACAAAAGACCATCGTTTGGAGCGACACGCTGTACGTCTTGGTCGGTTCGATTGTCCGCAAGTAGGTGAGCGCTTTTTGAATCTGCGGATGGCTCGGTTCGACGCCCGAATTCAACAGCGCGAGCGTACAGAGCGCGGTCACGCCGCCGGGATAGGGGGCGAGATCGTTCCAAGTGCCGCGATTTTGGTTTTGCTGTTCAAGCAGATATTTCACGCCGCCATCGATGGCTTCGCGAACTTGCTCGGCGGTGATCGGTTCGCCGACCCCCTGCAACAATTGCGCATACACGGCTTGGGACATCTGCCATTGCCCTACGGCCGCGAAGAGAAGGAGCGACACAAGCCAACAATGACGCATCATGCTTTCACCAGAATCCAAGAAAACGGAAGAGTGACAACTTTATCGTAAGCTGCGATATCTGGGAAAACAATGCACGCATCCCCCCTTGCATTGTCGGTAGGGTGGTGGACCACTAAAATTGGTCGGAACATCTTCGGACTGGTCACTTAAGTGACCAGTCCCTCAAACCCCCCGGAAGGACTCTCAGTGACACGCAACTTAGGTGACATTCTCAAGGACTTTCGTCAGCATCGGCTGGTCATGCAGCAAGAGCTGCAAAAGGTGATCGTGGGCCAGGACGAAGTGATCGAACAAATCTTTGCCGCCATTTTCACGCGTGGTCACTGCTTGCTCGAAGGCGTGCCGGGGCTGGCTAAGACTTTGATGGTTAGCACGCTCGCGCAGATTTTGGACCTCAACTTCAAGCGTATCCAATTCACCCCCGACCTCATGCCTTCGGATATCACGGGCACGAACGTGCTCGAAGAAGATGAGCATGGCCGGCGGAGTTTTCGTTTTGTCGAAGGCCCCGTGTTTACGAATATTCTGCTCGCCGACGAAATCAATCGCACGCCCCCCAAAACACAAGCCGCGCTGTTGCAAGCGATGCAAGAACGCGAAGTCACCATCGGCCAGACGACCTACAGTTTGCCCGATCCCTTCTTCACGATTGCCACGCAGAACCCGATTGAACAGGAAGGAACTTACCCGCTTCCCGAAGCGCAACTCGATCGGTTCATGTTCAATATCAAAGTCGATTACCCCAGCATGGAGGAAGAGCAGCGCATCCTGGCCACGACGACACGGCACGAAAAGCCCGAAGTGAACAAAGTCTTGACCGGGAGGGCGATTCTTAATTTGCAGAAGTTGGTGGCGTCGGTGGCCGTGAGTGAGATGATCATTAAGTATGTCGCCACGCTGGTGCGCGCGACGCGGCCCCGCGATGAATCGGCGCCCAAATTTGTGCAAGAGCTCGTCGACTGGGGAGCTGGTCCTCGCGCGGGGCAGTTCCTCATCCACGGCGGCAAGGCGCTTGCCGCGATGGATGGCCGCTTTACCGTGGCCATCGAAGACGTACAGAAAGTGGCGGTACCCGTGCTACGGCATCGCGTCAGCACGAATTTCCAAGCCCAAGCCGAAGGCATGACGACCGAAAAACTCATCGCGCGCTTGGTGAAAGAAATTCCGGTGCCGGAAATGCCAAAGTATGCGAGTTAAGGAAGTCTCTCGCAAAGGCGCGAAGGCGCAAAGAAATCAAGATTCGGTTTTGTTTGCGCCTTCGCGCCTTTGCGAGAGTCAATTCTAAAGCATGGTCAAGTTATGTCGACTGTTGAAAAATATTTGAAACCCGAAGTGATTCGACAGATTGCACGGCTCGACTTGCGCGCGCAGTTTATCATCAAGGGTTTCTTTCAGGGGATGCACGCCAGCCCTTTCCATGGGTTCTCTGTAGAGTTCAGCGAGCATCGCAAGTACGTCCACGGCGATAATCCCGACGACATCGACTGGCTCGTCTACGCCAAGACCGACAAATACTATGTCCGCAAATATGAGGCCGAGACCAATCTCACCGGCTACTTGGTGATGGACTTGAGCGCGTCGATGGCCTATAGCCACGAACAAGAACTCACGAAGTTTGAGTATTCGATCTGCTTGGCGGCAGCCCTGTGTTATTTGATGATCCACCAAAACGACCCCGTGGGACTGGTGACATTTGGCGAGAAGATCGTCGATTGCCTGCCGCCGAAATCGAAGCGCAAACAAATCGGCAATATCCTCTCCGTGCTTGCCAATTTGGAACCCCACGACAAAACCAACGTCGCCCAGAGCATCATCCAACTTGCCGCGATGCTCAAGCACAGCAGCCTCGTGATGTTGTTCAGCGATTTATTGGTCGATCCCGAACCGGTGATCGCGGCGCTACGCCGTTTGCGACACGGCGGGCACGACGTCATTTTGTTTCATATTCTCGACCAGGCCGAGGTGGCGTTTCCGTTTGAGGGTTTGGTGGAGCTGCGTGATCCCGAGTCGCAGGAAACCATCGAGGTCGATGCCGACGCCTATCGCGCGGATTATATCGACGAGATCAATGCGTTTCGCACTTACTATGAAAAAGAATGTCGCAAGAGTGGCATCGACTACGTGCCGCTCGACACGAGCATGCCGTTTGATCGGGCGCTGACCGAGTATCTCATTAACCGCAAGAATATGGGATAGGCCATGGGATTTCTCACGCCAGCATTGCTTGCCGGAATTGGTTTGATCGCCGTGCCGATCATTCTGCATCTGGTGATGCGCCGGCAACCCAAGCAGTTTTCTTTCCCGGCCCTACAGTTTGTCAAACAACGGCAGGATGCGAATCGCCGCAAGCTGAACTTTCGACATCTGCTGCTCTTGGCGCTGCGGTGTTTGTTGATCGCTGGCATCGCGTTCGCGCTGGCGCGTCCGACTCTTCGGGGGTCGGGGCTGCGTGGTAAAGAAGGGGCACCGCTGGCCGTGGCGCTAGTGTTCGATAATTCGCTTAGAATGCAGTACATCGAACGGAACGAAACGCGGCTCATCTCGGCCACGACGATGGCGGAGTCGCTCGTGGAAAAGTTGCCCGACGATACCGAAATCGCCGTGATTGATTTGAGTCGCGCGACCAGTAGCTTCGCGGCGGACAAAGGGACGGCGGAAATGCGGATTCGCGGCCTCGCCGCGGAAAGTCATCCGCGCTCCTTGGCTGAGGCGGTGCGGAATGCCATCGACTTGGTGGCCGAGCAAGAAGACCGACGGCAGGAAGTGTTTGTGTTCAGCGATTTGAGCGCTGACTCGTTCAACGAAGAATCGCTTGCTGCCATCAAAGAATCACTGGAAGCCTCGCCCGACGTGCGGATTTATGTCGTGGATGTGGGGAGCGACGAACCTCGCAACTTGTCGCTCGCGCCCGTGACGATGCGCACAAGCTCGCTCCGCACCGGCGAATCGTTGAACCTCACGGTAGATTTGCAAAGCGTTGGTTACGCTGAGCAACCGCTTGTGGAAATATTTCTCGAAGACGCCACGGGGAAACTCGTGAAGCGCGGGCAGCGGATCGTGGAACTGAATGCCGAGGGAACGGGGCAAACCGAATTCACACTCGGCGATTTGCCGCTCGGAACGCATCAGGGAGCCGTGCAATTAGCGGCAAGCGATCCGCTGGAGTTCGACAATCGGCGGTATTTTACGGTGGAAGTGCGGCCCGCGGCGAAGGTGCTGTTATTAGGCGGCAGTGTTGATGGGGAATCAGGGGCAAGCGATGCGCTTTTCTTGAAGGAGGCGCTCAGTCCATCGCTGATGGGGCCAAATGCGCCGCAGCGATTTGAGACGACCGTGGCCCGTTTTGCTGATGCAGCGAAATTGAACTTGAGCGATTTCGAGGCGGTGTGCTTGTTGGACCCACCGCCGCTTTCCGACGAAGTTTGGAATAAACTCGCCGACTACGCCCGCAAGGGAGGCGGCGTGGGGATGTTTCTCGGTCATCGCGCCGTGCCGAGCGGCTTTAATACGGAACCACCGCAACAGCTTTTGCCAGGAACCTTGAAACTTCGTTCGCGACAAGAAACTTGGTTCCGACCGCAGCAACTTGACCACCCTGCCCTGGTGGGACTGCGGAACTATGCCGAGGAAATTCCTTGGCAGATTTATCCCGTCTGGAGTTTTTGGGAGTTCGACGAGTTGGCGGGGGATGCTTACATCGTCGCCAAATATGCCAACAACCGACCCGCGCTCATCGAGCGACCACTCGGTCGAGGTCGCGTGATGACCTTCACCACGCCTTTCTCCGATCCGCTTGCGCCCGTGGGACGTGATTCGTGGAATGCCTTGCCGACGCAAGATCCGCCCTGGGTGTTCGTGGCGATTGCCAACCAATTGGTTGGTTACTTAGCGCAGAGCGAAGCGGGGGAGTTAAATTTCAACGCCGGCGAGACGGTCAATCTGCGCCTCTCGCCACGGCAACAGGTGACCGACTTCGTGCTCAAGGAGCCGACGGGGGAAGCCTTGCGGCGGACGTTACCACCGGGGGAGGATGCGATTCGCATCGGCACAACCGAGCAACTGGGGAACTACCGCGTGGCCGCGGGGGGTTCAACAGGTTCACTCGATGAAGGGTTCAGCGTGAACGCGCTTGCCGAATTGAGCCAACTCACGCGGGCAGATCCCCAAGCAATCATGGCGGCACTTCCCAAGGAGCGCGTGCAACTCGCCGAGTCGCTGGGCGACGTGGAGCAATATGTGAACATCGGCCGCCGAGGCCAAGAGTTGTTCTCGTGGGTGATCGCGCTGGTCGCGCTCGTGTGGAGCAGCGAGCATCTGCTGGCCAATCGGTTCTATCGAGGGGAGCGACAGCCATGACCAGTTGGTCGGTCGATCCCGTCGGCGGTTGGTGGTTCATGCTTGGCATGGCGGCGCTGCTCGTGGCCGTGCTAACCATCGGTCCGCGCGGCAAGAAACTTACACCACGGCAGAGAATCATGCTGCTGGCTTTACGCGGCGTGACGGCACTGTTGTTGTTTCTTGCGATGCTGCGACCGACCTTGGTTTCGACGGAAACGCAAAAGCAGCCCGGCACGCTGTTGTTGCTAGCCGACAGCTCGCGGAGCATGACGATTGAAGATTCGCTCGGCGACACGTCGCGGTGGCAGGCTTTGAAAACTTCGCTCACCGATGCGCGCGATCAGCTTGCCGACCTGGCCGAATCCTGGGATCTCAAGTTGTATCGCTTTGATGAATCGACAACCGAAGTGAAACTTGCTGACGGCGAGTTTGAACTTCCCGAGAATGCCGATGGGTCACAAACAGCCATGGGCGCGGCGCTTGACGATGTATTGGAACGCGAAGCGCAACAACGGATCGTCGCCGTGCTCGTGATGAGCGACGGTGCTCAACGAGCGTTTGCTCCCCGCGATGAACCTCCACAGATTCCCGTCGAGCGCTTGGCGACCGACAAGATTCCGCTCTACACGTTCACCTATGGCAAGCCATCGCTCGGTTTGCAATCGGACGTGCGGGTCGATGATTTGCTAGTGAATAGTGTGCTGTTCGCCGAAACACCGGCCACGGTACAGGCGATGCTCTCGGCCGATGGCTACACGAACCAAGAAGTAAAGGTGCAACTCTTGTGGGAAAATGCCGAGGGGGAAATGGAAGCGGTCGACACGCGGCAAGTGCGGATTGAGAGTGGGCAGCGGCAGTATCCGCTGTCACTCACGTACACGCCAGAAAAGGCGGGGGAATTCAAAGTTTCGGTGGCGGTCGTAGCCCCCGACGGCGAGCTGGCCACGACCAACAATTCGCAAAGCACGTTTGTCACCGTCATGAAGGGGGGTATCAATGTGCTGTACCTGGCGGGAGCCCAACGCATCGGAGGTGGCCCCGGCATCGAGCCGCGTTTTGTGCGTGCGGCGCTCCAATCGTATCCCGACCAGCATGTGCGATTCGATCAGTTGAACTATCGTAGGCAACAACTTGACTTACGCGAGCAACTGCGCGAAGGAAAATTCGATGTGTTTCTGCTGGGCAACGTCGATTACCAGGGTCTTAGCCCCGACACTTGGCAGATGGTGGCCGATGAAGTGGGACGGGGAGCGGGACTGGCCATGCTCGGCGGTTTTCACAGCTTTGGCCCCGGCGGATTTCGCGGCACGCCAATGGATGACGTGCTGCCGATTGTGATGGGCCCCGCCGAACGGCAGAACTTCGGCGAGCCACCCCGGCAAGACATGCACCTCGCTGGTCCCGTGCGGATGATTCCCGTCGCCGCCGGCAACCGGCTGCATCCCATCTTTCAACTCGACGACAAGAGCGCGGCGAAACTCGATTGGAACAAACTGCCGGCGCTCGATGGCGCGAACCGTTTTGATCGCTTGGCACTCAAACCCAATGCCGCCGTGGTCGCCGAGGCCGACGATCCGCAGCGCTCGCCGCTGATCGTGGCCGGCACATGGGGCGAGGGTCGCACCGCCGCGATCGCGTTCGACACCACTTGGCGGTGGCAAATGGAAGGCTTTGGGGAATTGCAAAATCGCTTCTGGCGGCAGCTTGTGCTGTGGCTTTCTCGCAAAGATGACACTGGCGGTGAGGCCGTCTTCGTGCGGCTCGATCAACGGCGTTACCAGCGCGGCAGCCGTGTCGAGTTTGCGGTGGGAGCACTCGACAAGAATCGCGAACCGCTGGCCGATGCTCAGTTCCAAGTGGAAGTCGAGAAACCCGACGGCACTACCGCGACGGTGTCCGTCTCGCGGCGCGGCGAAGAATTTGTCGGCAGCTTCGAGGAAAGCACCGTGCCGGGGGACTATCAAATCAATGTCACCGCTACCGCCGCGCAAGGGGTGGTCGGCATGGCCCAAGCGCGGTTCACGGTCCCCGACCGCGACATGGAACTCGACCAACCGGCGGCGGAACCAACCTTCATGGCGTCGCTCGCGAACCTCACCGCCGACGCGGGTGGCGCGGGGCTCGCGCCCGAGGAACTTCCCGACTTGCTCGAACGACTCAAAGATCGCACGGAAGAATTCGAGGAAGAAATCTCGACCGAACACAGCCTGTGGGACAGTTGGCCCATGCTGCTCACGCTCATCGGTTGCCTGGGGGGTGAATGGTATCTGCGAAAACGCTGGGGAATGGTGTAGCGCGAGAAATATCCAATTAAACTTTTTGGATCGTTGAGAATTCTTTCGTCAACGCTCTGAGTAGCGCAAGGTTTACAGAATTGTTTCTTAATCCCGCAGGGATGCCAGCCAATAGCCGGGGGTTGAGGAGCGACAGCGACGACACCCCCGGTCCGAATTGAAAACAAAAATCGTCCGAGATTGAGACGTTGTGTACCGACGGAACGCCAACGAGGACGAAATCAGCCACACCCATTTCGGCCTAGATAACACGCCTTTGGTACATATCGCGTTCTGCTCGGCCGAAGATGAAAAAATCAAAATCTACCCCGGGTGGCGGCGAAGCTCGCAGAACTCACTTCACCTTACCCGGGGCTATTGGCTTCCATCCCTGCGGGATTTCGGAGCCGTTTGAAACTGGATGACACTAACCGATGAATAAGCCCGACGGCTTCAAATTTACCCCTAAATCCTGGAAGAATCTGACAAACCATGGCTATGCACCCCATCCGCGCATGGCATTGGGTTTATCGCACAGTTACAATGTCTCACAATGTCCTCCAAACTTTTTTTACTGGACGATAGCAATGAGATATCTCGCGCTAGGATTGATTTTTGTGGCATCAACTGCTGCCGCTCAACCTGTTAGGTTTATTGGAGGTGGCATAGCTGATACGAACTATACTTCTGTCGGTGATACAACCTCGAGTACTCGGTACCTTTCAGGAGGATCAGTGACTTTTGAAGGGGAATATGCAGACGATATTACTGTCCCTCTCGTGCATCCAACTTGGAACTTTGATATCTCGACTGATGGGCAGTCCGTGACGATTCATGAAATGACTATTTCCTATAGCGGAACGCTAAACATTAACCCCCTAGTTTGGCTTGAACTCAATATCGAAGCTAAAATTTTAGACCGCAACGTTGACATTAACCCGACAACCACCACTGTGTGGACAGTGCAGGCCCATAGCTTCAGCTCAATGAGTGTTTCCGGTGTGTACCATGGCATCGGACTCACACAGGCATATTCAGGAATGTTGCCCGATACGACGGTGGGCACTCCTGAAATAGGGATGTTAGATTTTAACAATTGGCCAACTGAGTTGACTTGGCAAGCGAGCAACTCCTCACGATCCATTAATGGTCAGTCAGTTCCTCTTTCTAATGAATCCAGAATCTTCTCTTCATCTTCTGCGAATGGTTGGATTGGTGTTGAGCCGTATCTGCACATTCGAGAGGTTCGTGTCTGGGAGCCAATATCTGTTCTGCTGACCCCTTTTGTCGAAACAGCCGATTTCGATGCCGATGGCGACGTTGATGGTCGTGACCTTCTTATCTGGCAGCGCCATTGCGGCATGAGCAGCGCGCTCATTGAACATGGCGATGCGAATTGGGATGGTTTAGTCGATAGCGCCGACTTAGGAATCTGGCAGACGCAATATGGAGAACCGGCCTCGCCTATTTTTGCTACCATCCCCGAACCAGCAGCGCTGTTAATGTCCATCATTGGCATAACCTGTGTGCTTTGCAGATTTAGGCCAAATATCTTTTATCGGCTGTCTAAACCCGGATTTCCCAGATGACTTCCCGCACAATGGCACGCGATTTGCGCCACACCTTGTAAAAACAGCGGTTTGTACGCTCAACATGCCATCGTGACAGGGGAGCCCCATGGGTGACTGCCAAAACGAG
>Ga0163151_10003527_pt1 | contig 22352 bp, 28 predicted proteins | sample OliLakLV19MP5IB2_FD_145596 | JGI IMG/M metagenome (GOLD analysis project Ga0163151, IMG submission 145596) | Freshwater microbial mat bacterial communities from Lake Vanda, McMurdo Dry Valleys, Antarctica - Oligotrophic Lake LV.19.MP5.IB-2 | ecosystem: Environmental > Aquatic > Freshwater >... | reverse complement strand
TAAATCGCGATTAATCGGATTCACATTAAATCCTGAGAACAGGCTTTTTGTTATTGTTTTCATTTGCCAACTAGTTTTAAAGACACGCAAATTTAACAAAAGGCTTTCACAAAAAGTTAGATGAAAAAGTAGAGAAATGTAGATAGTACTATTTCACCCGATTGCGCCAATTGAATCCTTAAATAATTAATTAACGGGTGGGATATAACACACTACTAAATTGCTACTTATAGAAATGAGTGGGTAATTTGCTGATTCAGCAAAAAGAAAAAATATTTTTACGTGTATTAGGCTTTTCGACTAAAGTCCTTCTTCCCGCCAGTCTTTTCAAGCAATTTTATTTCTTCGATTACCATTTCGTGCGACAGCGCTTTGCACATATCGTAAATGGTTAATGCAGCAACTGATGCAGCAGTCAAAGCTTCCATTTCAACTCCGGTTTTGGCCGTAATTACTGTTTCAGTCTTAATAATTGCTCGTTGTTTTTTTACCTCAATGGTGATTTTACAATCTTCAAGATTCAATGCATGACAAAACGGAACAAGCTCATGCGTTTTCTTGGCAGCCATCACTCCGGCAATAATAGCCGTTTGAAATACAGGGCCTTTTTCGGTTATCAATTCATTGTCTTGCATGCGCGAGATAATTTCCTTGCCCAAAAAAATGGATGCCTGCGCGCGGGCAAGTCGCTTTGTTACCTTTTTATTTGAAACATCAACCATTTGTGGGTTGCCGGAGGCGTCAATATGTGTAAATTGTTTCTTCATTAGGTAAATTTTGAATTCGCAAAGCAATCAAAGTTAGTCAAAACATGATAAGCGTTTCAGAGGCAACGTCAATAATTCTTTCTCATTCCATTGAAACTGGAAAGGAGGATATTGCTATTCAACATGCTTGCGGAAGAGTTTTGCAAGAAGAAGTTCGGGCGGACAGAAACTTTCCGCCCTTTGATCGTGTGGCAATGGACGGCATCGCTATTAACTATGAGTCTTACAAAAAAGGAAATCGAAAATTTACTATTGAAGGTATTCAGGCTGCCGGTGAACAACCAAAGAAATTAAAAACCCAGGAGTCGTGTATTGAAATAATGACCGGTGCCATGTTACCCACTGGCACTGACACGGTTATTCGTTATGAAGATCTTGAGATAAAAGACCAGATTGCTACCATCCAATTTGAAGCAGTCAAACATCGAGATAACATTCATCATCAAGGTCAGGATGCAAAACAAAATGATGTATTACTTTCACCTAGCATTACTCTATCTCCAGCCGAAGTTGCCTTGCTTGCTTCGGTAGGAAAGAAAACAATTTCTGTTTCGATGTTTCCTAAAACGGCAATCATTTCCACGGGCGATGAATTAATTCCTGTTGACCTTATCCCCCTTCCCTATCAAATTCGAAGATCAAATAGTTATGCCTTACAGGCAGCCTTATTAGAACTTGGTTGTTCATCCGATCAATATCATATTCCTGACCAACCTGAAATTCTTGAAACCGAAGTGAGGAAAATATTGGCGCATTATGAAGTGGTTATTTTTTCTGGTGGAGTATCAAAAGGTAAATTCGATTTCGTTCCACAAACATTAGAGAAAAATGGAATTCAAAAACGGTTTCATCAGGTAAGTCAAAAACCGGGCAAGCCACTTTGGTTTGGCACTTCCTCCAAGCATATTGTCTTTGCTCTTCCGGGGAATCCAGTTTCAACCTACATGTGTTTTTATCGGTACATAAAACCTTGGCTGGTGAAAAGTCTAGGCGGTAGCGCAAAACCAAAGCAGGCCGTTCTTGCTAAAGATTTTTCTTTCAAGCCAGCATTAACATATTTCCTACAGGTAAAAGTGGTTTATGAAAATGGTCGGTTAACTGCCTATCCTCAAGCCGGTGGTGGCTCAGGCGATTTTGCTAACCTGAAGGAAGTAGATGGCTTTATTGAATTACCTTCTGAAGGGACTTATTTTAAAGCTGGAGAAGCTTATCCTTACCACCCATTTCGGATATAATTATTTTGAGATACATTTGTTGAAGAACCTTAAAAAATGGAAACAGTAATAAAATCAAAGCCGTCAAAAAAGGAGCTTGAAAAAATATTCGCCACCGTCAATGCAAAAAAAGAGGGTGTTGATATTAGTAAATATGTTGGAAAAGTAAAGGCTAAGGGAAACCCATTGACCCTTCAACGCAAATTACGAGATGAGTGGAAATAATATTCTGCTTGACACAAATGCAATCATCGCAGTTTTAGATGGTCATTCCGTTGCTAAAGAAATCATCAACCACAACATTCTTCACATTTCATTCATTACAGAACTTGAATCACTCTCCTATCAAAAACTAAGTAATAGCGAGCGAAACCTAATTCAAAATTTCCTCAATGAATGCATCCTATTAGAATTGAATCCTGAAATTAAAAAGGCCACAATTGATTTCAGAAGCACCTATAAACTAAAACTACCTGATGCAATAATTGCTGCCACAGCTAATTATTATCAATTACCAGTAGTATCGGCTTATAAAGTCTTCAGCAAAGTGAAGGAAATAGAAATTATACGCTTCATATAGTATGCAATGATCGGTGATATTAAAATTATCGGTTTAGCACTTCTTCTATCCATTGCGGTTCTCATTGCGGCATCGCGATACTTAAAACTAAATCCGTTTTTTTCTCTGCTTATCGCAGCACTCATCTTTGGAACTATCATAGGCAAGCCCATTTTAGAAACAATGACAACTATGCAGGCGGGCTTTGGGTTGCTCCTACAGCAAATTGGGTTTCTAGTTGCTATTGGTTCATGCCTCGGAATTGTGATGGAAAGAACTGGCGCTATGGCCAGCATCGGGACTAAAATTGTTAATGCATTTGGTAAGAATAAAACGTTGATTGCTATGTCTATGATTGGCGTGGTGGTGGGCATACCCGTTTACTGCGATTCCGGGTTCATCATCCTCTCACGATTAATACCCGCACTCTCTTCACCCAAAATAAATCAAGCGCAACTCTCACTTGCTTTATCTTCCGGACTTTATACCTCGCACACATTGGTGCCCCCCACTCCCGGCCCATTGGCTGCAGCTGCAAACCTTGGTATGTCGGCAAATCTTGGCTTAGTGATTTTAGTTGGATTTATTGGGGCACTGCCAGCAGCACTTGTTGCCTTTTGGCTATCGAAAAAACTGGGCGCTAAAATTCATGTCGCTGAAACAAGTCACGCTGCTGTTCAGGAAATTAAACACAACTCTATCATTTCATTCCTACCTTTAGTGCTGCCCATTCTTCTTATCTCCTGTGCCACCTTACCCAATGTGATTCCGGGATTACAATCTTTAACAAGCTTTTTCTCAATTGTTGGCAATCCGGCTGTAGCGCTTTTTATCGGACTTCTTTGCTCATTTCTATTAATTTCAAAAAAACATAAGCAAGAGTGGCCATCGTGGATTTCAGAAGCTTTGAAAGATGCCGGAATAATACTTTTAATAACCGGTGCTGGTGGTTCGTTTGGTGCGGTAATCAAATCAAGTGGTATTGACTTGATCTTGAAAGAACAAATAGCTGGTTCACAATCTGGCGGAATAATATTTTTATTAATTGCCTTTTTGTTAGGCTCAGTTTTAAAAACAGCACAAGGTTCTTCCACTTCAGCAATCATCGTTACCAGTTCATTACTTGCACCGTTAACTGTCCTTGCGGGATTTACATCTGCTATTTCATTAGCCACCTTAATATTAGCCATTGGTGGTGGTGCCATGACAGTCTCTCATGCAAATGATTCATACTTCTGGGTTGTGTCTCAATTCAGCGGCATCAGTGAACGCGATGCTTACAAGAGTTATACTTTGATTACACTTGCTCAAGGGATAACAGTATTAATCACATCAATTTTATTATTCATTCTGTTGTGAAAATTTTAATATCACCGGATAAATTTAAAGGTTCATTAACAGCCAAAGAAGTTTGTGTAGCGATTGAACGAGGTCTACTTAAAGCAAACCCTTCCCTATCTATAAAATCAATTCCATTGGCGGATGGCGGTGAAGGCACTTGTGAAATTCTCACTGAGCATTCACTAGGTTCAATGGTTTCTAAAGAAGTATCTGATCCTCTATTCAGAAAAATAACAGCTGCCTACGGAATTTCCGGTGATGGTTCTACTGCCTTTATCGAAATGGCAAGTGCTTCAGGATTGCAATTGCTAGCCAAAGAAGATCGCAATCCCAGCAAAACCTCCACCTATGGCACCGGTGAGCTGATTAAAAATGCGATTGACCGCGGAGTAAAAAAAATTATTCTTGCGATTGGAGGCAGTGCAACTAATGATGCAGGAATAGGAATGGCCGAAGCATTGGGAATAAGATTCCTTGATAAGAATAGAAACGAACTTTCACCCATCGGGGAAAACTTAATTCACATCAATAAAATAGTTGCAGAAAATTCTTTGATAGCAGAGAAGGAATTAGAAACAATAGTCTTGTGTGATGTCACCAACGAGCTCTTTGGAATTCAGGGGGCTGCTTTTGTGTATGCTACGCAAAAGGGAGCGCGTGATAGTGACTTGCAAATGCTTGATCTGGGTTTACGAAACTTTGCTTCTTGTGTAACAAAGGATTTAATGATCGATGCTAATTTTCCCGGAGCCGGTGCAGCCGGAGGCTTGGGTGCTGGCGCAAAAGCATTTCTTAATGCAACATTTAGTTCGGGCATTGACTATATATTAAATGCTGTAAAACTTGAAGAAGAAATTAAAAACACTGATCTGATAATAACAGGCGAAGGCAAAATGGATCAGCAAACCTTGTCGGGGAAGGTTGTGATGGGCGTGGCCCAATTAGCTGCTAAACATCAAAAACCTGCAATCGCACTTGTCGGGAAAAATGAATTATCTCAAGAATCAATTCAGAAGACTGGATTGCAAAAGGTGGTTACGCTGATTAATGAAACAACAACAGAAGCCGAAGCCATTCAACATGCTGCCAATCTTATAACAGATCGAATCGCATCTCTTTCATTAGATGCTTATCGCTGACTTAACTTCTCAAAAAAATAATCGACTGACTTACCATTGCCAGAGATAGTGGCTTTTAATTTCATCCCATCCAATTGGTAGGCGATCTTTTTAGGAAAATCGTGCTCCGGGTTTTCACATACAAAACCGTTGTCTGTCAAGCTGGTGAATTTAAAATAAGTCAATTCTTTATTTCCTGGCACATCGGCTACATAGTATAACTCATTGTCCTTCGAAACTATTTTTAGTTTCTCAACAAAAGTCGTGTCACTTCCTTTCATAGTTACGCCCCAACCCTGCAAAATTTCGACCCCAACTTTTACCCAACGTTCATGTGCCGTGCGATCTGCTCGCACGTTCGTGCGATTCCAGGTTCCCTCCAACCATGATAATTGTTCATAATCTGATTTCTTAACCTTGTGAGTTTGAGCGAGGCAAAAACCCGAAACAAGCATGAGTGCTAACAGAAGTTTCATACAAAGGATTTTACGTAAGTTGCAAGAAGAGTTTATCATAAACAATCTTACTATGACTTTAGATCAAAATGAGCTATCAATTTTGAAAGGGATTACCGCTTCTGGTGGCACAGGAAACATACTAGAATTTCTTATTGAAGCTATCGACTTTGATACTGCCTTTGAACTTGCCATCACCCTTCAGAATAAAGATCTAGTCAAGCTTTTGTATTCTAATTTCAACAAGAAGTTAATTGTTGTTGAGTTAACCCTGTTAGGATTTGCAGAAGGCAAAAAGTAAATTCTCTCGCGTCAGAAAAGATTTCTATCAATAATCTCAATTTCTTCTTTACTCAACGAAACCTCAATTGCCTTTGCATTTTCAATAGCTTGTTTGGCATTGCGAGCACCAACCAATGCAATCGTAATTCCAGGCCGCTCAACTGTCCAGCGAATCACCAACTGACTTAATGTAGCTTTTTTCTCAGCAGCTAACGGTTTTATTTTTTCAAGAAAGGCATTTGTCTTTGCTATACTTTCTGCCGTAAAATATTTGTTTGTTGCTCGATGGTCGCCTTCCTGAAATTTATAATCTGCAGTAATTTTTCCGGTAAGCAATCCACGCTCAAGCGGACTATAAGCAAGCACCGATTTATTATGAGCAATGCAATAAGGAACGGTCTTCCCCTCCACCGCACGATTCACCATGCTAAATGGAATTTGATTTGAAACCAACGAAATTGTTTTTTCAGCTTCTGCCATTTGCTCGGCACTGTAATTGCAAACTCCGGCATGGCGCACCTTACCTTGCTTGATAAGTGTAGCCACTGCTTCCATAGTTTCAACAATTGGAGTAATTGACTCCGGCCAATGAATCTGATAGAGATCAATATAATCTGTATCTAATCGCTTCAAACTATTTTCACATTCTTTAATTATACTTTCCTTACCAGCATATTTATAAATGTCTATCTCAACACCATCATTGTTTTTGCTTTTAAAACCAAAATCACCTTTGGCTAAATCCCAACGCATCCCAAACTTGGTAAGAATTTGAATTTTATCCCGGCTAATTCCTTTGATCGCAGCCCCAACAATTTCTTCACTCTCACCTTGCCCGTAAATTGGTGCAGTGTCAATTGAAGTCACTCCCAAATCATAAGAAGCTCTGATGGCTTCAATCGCTTCATCGCGATCAGTCTTTCCCCACATCCAACCTCCAGCCGCCCAGGCACCAAATGTTATTGTTGAGAGTTGCAAATCTGAGTTGGCTAGTTTTCTGAATATCATATTTTAATATTATCGAATTGAATTAAGGGCATCTCTAAAAACTCCGCTTACCCTTCTCTTTTGGGGAAGGACCAGGGGTTGAGGTAATGACAGCAAGGGTTTTTAGAGATGTCCTTACTACTTAGTGCTGCTTGAATTACTAAGCTGCCTTTTTATCAACCTCCTGAATTAGAATTTCAGGTGGTAGTTTTAATAACACAGAAAGATTTCGAATCATTCGCAGTGACAAGGAAATTTTTTTGTTTAATACTTTGGAAACAGTGCCTTTATCTCCGATAGCGTCAATCAAATCAGATTGTGAGAGATTTAAGTCTTCCATACGTATCTTAATAGCTTCAATAGGGTCAGACGATCCAATAGGATAGTGCTCGTCTTCATAGCGTTCTATTAGCAGTAAAAGAAGCTTGAGTTCTCTTCCAGCATCAGTCTTTGTGCCAGGATTAATTTCCATTAATTTCTCAATTCTTTCAATCGCGGATTCATAATCCTTTTTATTTTCCAGTATCATCCAATGTTTCATAATTTATTAAATTTTTAATACATCAATCTGGTCGTATTGAGCGTGAGTTCCTATCCATTTAATATGAATTGCTTTATACCTAAAACTAAACCTGACGATCAAACGATATTTATTTCCTTTGATGTTAAATACAACCCGATCATCTCCTACCCAATCAGCAGTCGGGTAAAACTCTTTAACTTCATTGAAATTAGTCCAATCAGCATTTTTACAGATTTTATACCAAGCTTCCAATGAATCTTTTGAATCTGAATGAACCAAATAAAACTCAACAACTTTTTCCCGGCTCACCACATTCATTTATTAAAGGTAGGAAAAGGTTGGTTTTTAACCAACCTTTTAATTTTACGATTCAAAAATACCCGTTACCTTTGCCGGCAAATCCATTTACATCATGTTCGATAGCTTAGGTCTCAAGTTGGAAAAAGCCTTTCAAAATCTGAAAGGCCAGGGAAGAATTACGGAAATCAATGTTGCCACTACGGTAAAAGAAATCCGCAAAGCATTAATTGATGCGGATGTTAACTACAAAGTAGCCAAAGAAGTAACAGACGATATCAAAGAGAAAGCAATGGGCCAAAATGTGCTCACAGCAATTTCTCCGGGTCAACTCCTAACTAAAATTACCAATGACGAACTCACCGCGTTAATGGGTGGTGAGAGTGAAGATATTTCAGTTGAAGGAAATCCTGCTGTTATTCTTATAGCAGGCTTGCAAGGTTCTGGTAAGACTACCTTCTCAGGTAAACTTGCAAATTATCTAAAGCGTCAAGGTCGCCAGGTTTTACTTACTGCTTGTGATATCTACAGACCTGCTGCTATTGATCAATTAAAAGTTTTAGGTGAACAGATTGGTGTAGAGGTTTACGCAGAACCTGAAAATAAAAACGCGGTTAAAATTGCCAAAGCTGCCATTGAACACGCCAAGAAAAATAATTTCCGCGTAGTCATTGTCGATACGGCCGGTCGTCTTGCTGTGGATGAGCAGATGATGAATGAGATTGCTGAGTTAAAGGAAGCACTCAAACCATCCGAAACTTTATTTGTTGTTGACTCCATGACGGGCCAGGATGCCGTGAATACTGCAAAGACATTTAATGAACGCTTGAATTTCAATGGTGTTGTACTTACAAAATTAGATGGCGATACCCGTGGTGGTGCTGCATTGTCAATCCGCAGAGTAGTTGAAAAGCCAATCAAGTTTATCAGTTCAGGCGAAAAGATGGAAGCCATCGATCGCTTTTATCCCGACAGGATGGCGAGCCGGATTTTGGGTATGGGTGATGTGGTGAGCTTGGTTGAAAAAGCGCAGGAAACATTTGATGAAGATGAATCGAAGCGACTCAATGCCAAAATGCGGAAGAATCAGTTCGACTTTAACGACTTTCTTTCGCAGCTTGAACAGATAAAAAAGATGGGCAACATGAAAGACCTGCTGGGCATGATACCTGGCATGGGCAAAGCTATGAAAGGTGTTGATATCGATGACAATTCATTTAAGCCTATAGAAGCAATCATTCGATCCATGACAATTGATGAGCGCCAGAACCCAGATAAAATAAACGTGAGTCGCAAAAACAGAATTGCTAAGGGAAGTGGCACCAACGTGCAGCAGGTAAATCAACTGTTGAAGCAATTTGACGACATGCGTAAAATGATGAAGACCATGAATAAAATGGGTGGTGGCAAGCGAGCCTTGAATGCGCTAAATCCTTTTGGTAAATAACTATTGTATCACGAATTCAATTTTTATTAACTTTGAACTATATGGATTTAACGGTTAATTATATTACAGACGCTAACGGCAAAAAAAAAGCGGTGCAATTATCTTTAGGAGATTGGAGAAAACTTTTAAAAGAACACCAACAAGCTTTTGGACTACAAAAAAATTAAGTCCGAACTTTCCTTGCAATGAATGAGATAAAGTTAATTGAAGAAGGTAAAAGAAAACCCAAGACCCTCAGAAATTTTCTAAATGAACTTTGAGATAAGAACCATTTCTCGCTTTGAGAAAGAAGTTAAACGGCTTACCAAAAAATACCCCTCACTTAAAGTAGAATTACAAAAATTAAATCAAGTTCTGACCTCCAATCCTACGTATGGAACTAATATTGGGAAAGATTTCTACAAAAATAAGGCTAGTAATTAAAAGTAAGAGGAAAGGAAAAAGTGGCAGTGCTAGAGTAATTTCATTTGTTCTTTTAAAATCAGATTTAGGAATTATCTACCTAACTTCTATTTATGACAAATCTGAAAGGCCAACAATATCGACCAAAGAACTAATTCAAATAATTACAGAAATAAAATAATGAAATTAACAGCCCGCAATACACACCGCGATTCACTCATTGTTATGTCCTTGATATGTCTACACTAACTTCCCCCTTCCATACTTTATTAAAGGAAGAAATTGAAAAGTACGGACAGATAAAAAATTTTCCTGCTGGCTCGGTTATCCAGCAAGAAGAAAGTTACATTAAATCTATCCCCATGGTGCTAAGCGGCAGCTTAAAAGTAATGCGCACCGATAAAGATGCCCATGAAATTTTACTGTATTATATAACACCCGGTGAAAGTTGTATCATGTCTTTTTTGGCTGGTATCCATAACGAAACGAGCAAGGTAAAAGCAATTGTAGAAGAGGACGCTGAAATATTAATGATCCCTGTGGAGAAAGCGAGTGAATGGATAAAGAAATTTCCGGAATGGACAGATTTTATCTTCAAACTTTATCACAAACGCTTCGAGGAGTTGCTTACCGCGGTAAACGCCATTGCCTTTCAAAAGTTAGATACGCGATTGCTCCAGCTAATCAAGCAAAAAGTGGAGCTTTATCATTCCAATGAAATAAAAATAACTCATCACCAGTTAGCCGAAGAATTGGGAACCACCCGGGAGGCTGTATCGCGGGTTATCAAGCAAATGGAAAATGAGGGCTTAGTTACACTTTCCCGAAATAAAATAATCCTTCTGTGATTTAGATCACCAACTCCCATATTCGAAACAGGTAGTTTTGTGTCAACATTAACCAACTACCAAATGAAAAAAAATATGGGTTCTGCTGATCGGGTTATCAGGGTGATTCTCGCAGCAATTGTAATAGCACTTTATTATACAGGAATAATTTCAGGAACAACTGCGGTAATCTTGTTAGCGCTAGCAGCAATTTTCGTGCTGACGAGTCTCATTAGTTTTTGTCCATTATACTTACCATTAGGCCTTAGCACACTAAGGAAAAAACTTCATGGTAATTCTTAAAAAGTATGCCAGTATTTTAATCGGTGGTAGCATAGGCCTGATTGCTGGTTATCTATACTGGCGTGAGGTGGGATGCATTAGTGGCGCCTGCCCCATCACATCAAGTCCATTAAATTCGACACTCTATGGCGGCATGATGGGTGGCCTTGGCGCTAGTCTATTTCAAAAAAATAAAATTTAACATACATGAATCTCGAACAACTTATTCAAAATAATCAAGGCTCAATCGTTGATGTACGTACACCTGCGGAATTTCAAGGCGGCAACATAGCCGGATCTATTAACATTCCGGTAAGTGAAATTATGCAGCGAATAGAAGAAGTTAAAAACTTAGAAATGCCAGTAATAGTTTGCTGCGCATCGGGCGGAAGAAGTGCTATGGCCACCCATTATCTTAAAGAACAGGAAATAACCTGTGTGGATGCAGGAAGTTGGATTTCTATTAATCAAATACAGTCACGTTTGGTAAATATTTTATGATAGAGCTGTTAAAAAACCTATTTGGCTTAGGCCCCAAGGTAAACTACGCTGAACTGGTAAAACAAGGTGCTATCTTAATGGATGTGCGCACGAAAAGTGAATATTCAGGTGGTCACATTAAAGGATCACTAAATATTCCGGTTGATCAACTGAATCAAAATACGCATCGTTTTGCAGACAAGAACAAAGTAATCATTACCTGCTGTGCATCGGGTATGCGAAGTGGTGCCGCCAAAAGTATGCTAAAATCAAAAGGATATACCAACGTGCACAATGGTGGAAGTTGGATGAGTCTTCAAAATAAAATCTAACGTTATGGAATCACATTTTTATAATGTACAAGTTCAGTGGAACAAGGATAGAAAGGGCATGATTTGTTCGCCAGAACTCACCTCACCAACTACGGATGGCGGATGTATTGAGGTAGCCACCCCGCCAGAGTTTACCAAAGGTATTCCCGGCATTTGGTCGCCAGAGCATTTGTTTACCGCTGCCGTAAGCAGTTGCCTCATGACAACTTTTTTAGCAATAGCTGAAAACTCAAAACTTGACTTCATTGCATTTAAATGCGATTCAAAAGGAAAGTTGGATCAAATTGATGGCAAGTTTTTGATGACGGAAGTAATTTTGGAACCAACGGTTACCATCGCATCTGAAAAAGACCGCGAGCGAGCCGAGCGCGTGTTAACAAAAGCCGAAGCGGCTTGTTTAATATCGAACTCGATTAAGTCAAACGTTGTTATGATTCCGAATATCGTTGTGAACTCATAATTAATTAGAATATGGGAAAAGGAAGTTTTTCGGATTTGATTAGTGGTGAAACCCCCACCCTTGTAGATTTTTCTGCTGAGTGGTGTGGTCCTTGTAAAATGATGAAGCCCATATTGGAGGATTTGAAATCAAAAATGGGTGATCAGGTTAAGATTGTTAAAATTGATGTGGACAAAAACCCGGCAATTGCACAAAGTTTTCAGGTTCAGGGAGTGCCTACACTTATTGTTTTCAAAAACGGAGTTGCAAAATGGCGTCAATCGGGCGTGGTTCAGCCTGCTAAATTGAAAGAGGTGATAGAAAGTATTAAATAATTAAGAAATCATGCAACCCATCGAACCAAACACCCAACTAAACCGTTTGAATTGAGTATTACTTGCCCTTTAATTAAAATAAGGGCATTTTTATTTGTTCGAATTTTAAAATCAAACCAACATCTATGAAAAAACAAGCAAGCATCTTTCTTACGTTGATAGCGTTAGTCTTTTCGCTAAGTGTATTGGCTCAAGACAAAAAGCCAGCAAGCCCACCAGCCAAAGCAGAGGGTTCAATTGATGGAGTAAAAGTTACTGTTGATTATGCGCAACCATCTGCCAAAGGCCGTAAAGTAATGGGCGAACTTGTTCCTTTCGGAAAAGTATGGCGCACCGGTGCTAATGCAGTAACTGCAATCGAATTTAGTTCTGATGTAAAAGTTGAGGGTAAAGCATTGCCAAAAGGAAAGTATGGATTATTTACAATTCCAGGCGAAAACGAATGGGTTATTATTTTCAGTAAACAAGCAGCTGGAAGCCCTTTTGACTACTCAGACAAAAAAGATGCAGTAAGAGTAAATGTTAAACCCGCAAAAGCTGATGCCTTTGTTGAAACCCTCACTATTTCAGTTGAAAAAGATAACGTAGTATTGAAATGGGAGAACACCCTTGTTTCTTTTAAAGTATCGAAAGATTAATAGTTAATTAATCTGAAATTAAGCCCTTCTGGTAATTATCGGAAGGGCTTTTTTTATTTTTAATAAATTGAGTTAGCTTGAAACATACTCATAACTATGAAAACTCTTGGAAGATATGATCGTGTTGACCTACCCGGACTAGGACTAACAAACATCCACGCGAAAATAGATACGGGTGCCTATACCTGCAGCTTGCATTGCTCGCGTACAGAAATTATTGATGGTAAATTGGAGTTTGTTTTATTGGATGAAGAACATCCTGAGTTTACCGGAATGAAATTCGTTTTCTCAAAATTTGATAAGCGGGAAATCAAAAATTCGTTTGGAGAGGCTGAGATGCGATTTGTTATTAAGACATCAATAAAAATTTATGATCATTTAATTAAAGCCGAGTTTTCACTTAGCAATCGGGGTAACTTGAAATTTCCCGTGCTGCTTGGCCGCAAGATTCTACGAAAGCGTTTCCTAATAGATGTGACTGAAAAAGATTTATCTTTCCAAAACAAACAAACTAACACATGAATATCGCCATCCTATCCAGAGACCCAAAACTCTATTCTACCAGGCGATTGAAAGAAGCCGGTGAAAAGCGGGGCCACAAAGTTGAAATCATAGACCACATGAAATGTGTGCTAATTATTGAAAAGAAAAATCCAATGGTATGGTATAATGGCCGAAGGCTCGATTATTTCGATGCCATCATTCCACGCATTGGTGCATCCGTAACTTTTTATGGCGCGGCTGTTGTTCGCCAGTTCGAAATGATGAAAGTATTTACTGCGGTGGAATCTCAGGCACTGATTCGTTCACGCGATAAACTCCGCAGCTTACAAATTCTTTCGCGCGCTGGTCTTGGTTTGCCTAAAACCATTTTCATGGATTACACAAAAGATACAGAAGGCATTGTAGAAGCCGTTGGTGGCGCACCCGTTATTATCAAACTACTTGAAGGAACTCAGGGACTTGGTGTTGTACTTGCCGAAAATAAAAAAGCCGCGCAATCTGTAATCGAAGCCTTTCATGGTGTGAAAACCCGGATCATTGTGCAGGAGTTTATAAAAGAAGCGAAGGGCTCAGACATTCGTGCATTTGTTGTAAATGGTGAAGTCGTTGGCGCCATGAAAAGGCAAGCTACCCGCGAAGGTGAATTTCGATCAAACCTCCACCGCGGTGGAACCGCAACGGTAGTAAAACTCGATAGAGCGGAAAAACATGCTGCTATTGAAGCTGCAAAAAAAATGGGCTTAGGCGTTGCCGGTGTCGACATGCTGCCTTCAAAAAGAGGTCCGCTGATTATTGAAGTAAATTCGTCACCAGGCTTGGAAGGAATTGAAGGAGCTACAAAGGATGACATTGCCGGAAAGATTTTTGATTACCTCGAAAAAAATACCGGCAAAAAGAAAATTCAAAAAGATAAAATCAATGCTTAATAAGTCGATAGTATTTAGTCCATAGTAGATTTTCAATACTTATTGAGTTTTTCCTAGACTATAACAAATCAACTATGGACTATCGACTGAATACTATGGACTCACAACTCAAGACTATGTACTAACCATGAAGGATCTAATCATTGCATCACAATCTATAAAGCACGGTGAGTCTGCTGAAATTCATATCAACATTGCAAGACTCCCGTCACGCACACAAATCGATACTCCTATCTACGTCTATCGAGGTGTAGAGGATGGCCCTGTACTTGCATTAACTGCAGGTATGCATGGCGATGAAATTAACGGGATGGAAATCGTAAGGCGCATTCTTGACAATGGATATAATCGCGTAAAGCGCGGTGCGGTGTTGTGCATGCCTATCATTAACATGTATGGATTTCTTAATTATTCACGAGAGGTTCCAGATGGAAAAGATATCAATCGTTCCTTTCCGGGCAGTAAAGGTGGATCGTTGGCATCGCGGGTTGCCTGGCATGTTACACATGAAATCATTCCTGCAATAGACTATGGTATTGACTTTCATACTGGGGGTTCCATGCGCACCAATTACCCACAGATTAGGTGTGTGATGCAGGACAAAAGGAATGTTGAACTGGCAGCAGCTTTTCATGCGCCTTTCACAATTGATTCGCCATTTCGGCCGCACTCATTAAGACAAACAGCTTCACGCCATGAAAAAAATATCATTGTGTACGAAGGGGGTGAATCCATTCGCTACGATCAATATGCAATCGAAGAAGGAGTTAATGGCACGTTGCGTTTAATGAAACATTTAAACATGATTGACGATGCGCCTAAACCAAAAACGGAAAACAAAATTATCTGGAGTTCATCCTGGATTCGCGCCAAGTATGCCGGACTTTTTCAACCTATCATTCAGTCTGGTGATTTTCTTAAAAAGAATCAAGTCATTGGTGCTATCACAGATCCGTTCGGGGATTTTAAAGAAACAATAAAATCTCCCGCTGCTGGCTATGTTGTTGGATTAAATAATAATCCCGTTGCCAATGCAGGTGATGCACTGCTTCATCTTGGCTATGATAATGTTTGCAAAGTTGATGGACATGGGGAGGAGTGAAAACTAGATACTAGTCTCGGGACTTAGATGTGCTAGAGAATAAAAAAGTGATCGGTATTCAGTAAGAAGTGGTCGGTATTCAACCAGCCACTAGTATCAAGCATCCAACGACCAGTTTTAAAAATCCGGGCAAGGAATAAACAACTTATCCTTTGGCTGCTTCCGTAGGTTGCGCGTTGACCAAGAGTACACTAAACTAAATTCATGTGCTCCGCCACTTCCCGAGCCAAGTTGAGAAATCGTGTAATCGTAACTATAGCCAATATTCAAAATATCTTTAGGCCCCTTCTTAGTAAAGCCAACCAGCAGCACAACGGACTCGTTGTTATTAAATCCATTCACCTTTTTAAAAGGCACACCCCGGTACGAGGTTCCAATTATCCTTTGTTCAAACGAGAAATAAAATCCCTACATGAGTAATTTTTACACTCGTTTCAAGAACGAGAGTAATTTTTTACTAATTTTACACTCGTATTAAAAACGAAAGTAAAATTTGCACCTGAGCGAAATGGGAAATTTTAACCGAAAAATAGCGTATAATAATCTGCCATTACTGCCGCCAAAGGCAGACATAGAAACGAAAAACATACTTCGTAAAACGATTTCTACAGGTAGAGCCTTGGCTCAACTGAATGGAACTTTACTGAATTTACCAAACCCAACTTTATTTTTAGATACGATTTACTTGCAGGAAGCAAAAGCAAGTTCGGAAATAGAAAATATAATTACAACAAATGATGAACTATACAAATCGTTTGTGGCAGAAAGAAAAATTGAAGACTCAGCCACAAAAGAAGTTTTAAGTTACAAAGAGGCTCTTTGGTTAGGTTTAGAACAACTAAAGAAAAAACCATTCATCACAACAAACCTTTGTGTAAGCATTGTTCAGTGTATTAAGCAGAATACCTCTTCAATTCGCAACACGCCAGGCACAACGTTGAGTAACACTAAGGGCGAAGTCATTTATACTCCGCCAAGTGACGAAATAGTTATCCGCGAAAAATTGGCGAATTTGGAAAAGTTTATAAACGAAGACCAAACTATTGACCCCCTAATCAAAATGGCAGTACTGCACTATCAATTTGAAGCTATTCACCCATTTTCTGACGGTAACGGAAGAACGGGAAGAATTTTGTTGTTGCTGTATCTCAAACTTTCGGGTTTGTTGGAAACACCAGCAATTTATTTGAGCGAATACATCATCAAAAACAAAGCAAATTATTACATGCGATTACGAGGCGTAACTGAAAACAACGAATGGGAAGCCTACATTTTGTACATGTTGGATATGATTGAAGAAACTTCCAAGAAAGGTTTGAAACGATTGAATAAAATCACAGCCACAATGGAAAAAACTGCAGAAAAAATCAAAAAGAAACTACCGAAAATCTATTCCAAAGACTTGGTTGAAATTTTGTTCCGTTTGCCTTACACCAAACGCCAAAATTTGATTGACAAAAATATTGGCAACTTAAAGACAGTCGGAAATTATTTGATTGCATTAGAAAAAAATGGATTTTTGAAATCTGTAAAAGTTGGAAAAGAAAAACTTTACTTGAACCAAGAACTATTAGAAATATTGGAGGAAAAAGAATAACAGTAAAAAATCCAGCTCTACTCAAAGCTGCCAACCGTTATCTTTCTAAACTTTAAATCTGCAAGGAAGTTTGTTAGTCCATCAACCACGCTAAAAATCCGGGCAAGGAATAAATAACTTATCCTTTGGTGGCTTACGCGGGTTGCGCGTTGACCAGGAGTACACTAAGCTAAATTCATGTGCGCCACCGCTGCCGGGGCCGAGCTGAGAAATGGTGAAATCGTAACTGTAGCCAATATTTAAAATATCTTTTGGTCCCTTCTTGGTGAAACCAACCAGTAGCACAAAGGACTCGTTGTTATTAAATCCATTCACCTTTTTAAAAGGCACACCGCGATACCACGTTCCAATAATCAACGGCTCGAACGTAAAATAAAAACCAAGATCCATCTGATCAAATGTACCTTGATGACGGTATTGCATGGCCGGTGCAATACTTCGCTCACGCGCACGCGTATAAAAACCATCTCCCATTTCGCCCGGTTTAAAAAAGAATTTGTAACCCGCATGGGTGGAAAGTTTTCGGGGCAAGCGGCTTTCTTCGCCAATTAAGGATTGATTAGGTTGAGTTAAATGGTGCGCAGCAAAACCCAGCCATGCGTTTTTGCTATAAAGCAATCCGCCCGCTGATATATCCGGAAAAAATTTTGACTGTCCCGTATTCAATCCTTCTGCGGAAGTTGGATTGATAACATCCCCAGTCGCTGGATCAAACTGATCTCCAAACGTTAACCTATCAAAATTTATTGAGCGATTGTAAATAGCCGCCTGAAACCCTGGTCTAAAAGAAAGTCCTTTCACAATTCTTAAATCATAGGCATACTGCACCGCCAAACTCGTGGACTGCAATCCTAAAATTCCTTCGCGGTCGCGGGTTATTAAAACTCCAATGCCGCTATTTTTATCTTCAATGTACGTATCGTAAAAAGCAGAGATGGTATTGAAGTTAGCATCAATAGCTGGCCATTGATTGCGGTAGTTAACACCAGCCCGGTTTTGATTTGTGGCTCCTGCAAAAGCCGGATTCAAATAAAGTGGCGCAGCATAAAATTGCGAGTACTGCGGATCTTGAGCAGTTACCGACCCCACCACCAACAGCATACAGAAACAAACTAAAAAGACAATTCGAAGCATTAATTCAAGTTTAGACCCTACACTATCAAAGCAAATTAAATTCATTCAGAACATTAAAAAAAACATTTGTCGACAAATAGGGCGCTTTAATCGGGTTCATTCCAAATCGTTATTTCAGCGCAAAGGGTTTTCAACCCTGTAAGTCGCTGCAAATAAGGGTTGAAAACCCTCTCGCTGTTTTTATGACGAATATACTTAAACCTTAACTTGCTTATAGTCGACACAATTTGGAATGCACCCATTTAATCGGGTTAACGATATTTTCGGGCAAATTGTATTACTTTAGTGTTATTTGACGTTTTAAAATTCAACACCAACATAAGATCAACCTAGATCAGTAGTTATGAGGGATTCGGGAAGTAGACATTATCGGAATGGAATGTGGGGCGGTTCAATAGCAGTAATGATAATCCTAGCGCTCTCCAATACCTTGGTTGCTCAAGATTTATCGCAACACAATTGGTATTTTGGAAATTCAACTAACGGCATTCGGTTTAACCGCGGTACCAACGTTGCTCAACCGGTTACTAATCAAGCCCTCCCCTTTGGTGCGGGAGGCTCGGCAGTAGCAACCGATCCGGCCACAGCCAATTTACTTTTTTATACCGATGGAATCCGTGTTTATGACGCTTGCCATTTGCCCATGCCAAATGGAACTGGCTTAACAGGGCAGCTCGATGCAAACCAGCCCGTTGCTCTTGCACCTATGCCCGGGCAAACTAATCGCTATTATATATTTACTAACTCAGCAAATTTTAATGTCGGTGGCTCTATTAGCCGCAGCTCCGTTGACTTAAATCAATTTGGAAACGCGGTGTTTCCAGCACCAGCTTTAGGTATTGTAGAACTTCCAATAAACAATGCCGTTGTCGGATTATCAAATCGATCGGAAGGAATGATTGTAATTCCACATGCAAACCGTACCGACTTTTGGTTGATCACGCATCAAAATGGTTCACAAAATTATGCAGCCACATTAATTGATGCCGCTGCTGCTTTTCCCACTACGGTAACTTCAGGCATTGGTCTTCCTGTTTCAGTTGCCAACTTTTCATATCATCAGCCTTCTGGAAAAATTGCCGTATCGCCACAAGGCCCAAATACTGATGCGCTGATTATAAACTTTGATAACGCTACCGGTATATTTTCATTCGACCGGCTTATTTTTAATTCAGCCACAACTGCCGCTAATAGTCAATCCATTTATGATATAGAATGGGATGCACAAGGTCGCTACCTCTACCTTTCTCGCCATGGCGATACGGGCATTACGGCCAATGTGCTTCAATACGATTACCTAAATCCAGCATTTACATTGGCTCCGGTTTTATCCGCACCTGTCTTCAGAAGTTTTGGGTTACAGCATGCACCCGACAGCGCCATCTACCATTTGTATCAAGGTATTTCAGGCGGCCCTTTTTTGGTAGGAACCCTAACCAATACCGATACGGTAGCGAGCAGCGTAATAAATACGCAATCGCTTTTTACCGCTGCCAATTTTAATGGCAAACAGTTTCCGGCATTCAAACCTAAGGATAGCGTGATCATGGATGTTACGTTTATCGCGCAAGGAACCTGTCAAAATTCACCAACCAGTTTTTTCCCAACAGTAACACCTAATGCCGACAGCTTGCGTTGGGATTTTGGCGATGGATCAGGATCAGAAAACTGGAGTCCGATTTATACTTATGAAAATGCTGGAAGTTTTAATGTAACGTTAAATGCTTTTTATCGTGGTCAAACACAAACCACCACCTTACCCGTTACCATCAATCCATTTGCACTACAGTTGCAACTTGTTCAAGACACAACGGCTTGCCGCGATGAGTTTCCACCACCCCGCGGCACCTCTACACCAACACAGTTCTCGGTAACAGTTACTATTCAAGGTGGCACACCGGCATCCATAATTTGGTCGAATGGAGATTTAGGTGATACCCTTACCCCTGATTCGGCAGGTTACTATTACGTTGTGGTTACCGATGCTACGGGTTGTTCGGCTTATGCAGGAGTAAACGTAAAAGAATATGGCTTGCAAGATCAACGTTCCAACGTCTGGTATTTTGGAAACACGGCAGGCATTGATTTTAATGAAACTCCACCGGTTGCCTTAGATAACAGTATTATGAATGCGCCCGAAGGTTGCGCTATAGTTTGCGATCGCAATGGCGATGTAATTTTCTATACCGATGGTGATAAAGTGTTCGATCAGACTGATACTGAAATTGATAATGGTATAGGTGGTGATCCGGCTGCCTCGCAATCCGCTATTATTGTTCCCGTGCCCGGAGATGAAACACTCTACTACATCTTTACAACGCAGGCAATTAATGGCACTGCGCCTTATGAAGTGCGTTACTCGCTATTTGATTTGAAACTTAACAATGGTTTAGGTGCGTTACAACAAAAAAACGTGCTATTGTTTTCTAAAAGCACAGAGCGTGTTACCGCCACAACGGATTGGTTGATTGTGCATGAATATGGAAACAATACTTTCCGCGCTTATCCAATTGCACCGGATGGCATTGGTCAACCTGTTTATTCTGAAATAGGATCCATTCACTCGTTCAAGTTTGCACAAAATGGTGAAGGCTATATGAAAATTGGGCCGCGCAATAATCTGGCCGTAGCGCTCTCCACTCCCGGTACTGAAAACCTGGTTGAGTTATTCACCTTCGATAATCTAACAGGTCAATTAGATAATTACAGAAAGATTGATTTAAATGAACCGAACGGGCAGGTTTATGGAATTGAATTCTCACCTGCTGGAAATAAACTTTTTGCTACAGTAAAAGGATCACCCTCTCCTTCGCAGGTGTTTGAATATTTTCTGGATTCTTTGGATCGACCATTCTTCAAGCAACGAATTAATCAGGCCACCGAATTAGGTGCCATTCAACTTGGCCCCGATGGACAAATTTATGTAGCGGTTAATGGCAGCAATAATTTAGGACTGATTCAGGCTTCGGAAGATACTACACAGCTTTCTTCTTATAATCCATCAGGGTTTGCTTTGTTAGCAGGAACGAATAGTCGCCTTGGCTTACCAAATTTTGTTCAACAACAAAGCAACGCTTTTGGCGGACCTGGTTTTGATTTTACAGGTGTGTGCTTTGGTGATTCAACTCGATTTACTGGTCAAGCTACAGATGCAATTGATAACTTTCAATGGTTCTTTGGTGATGGTGGAAGTAGTACAGACTCAGCGCCTGTTCACCTGTATGCTGCGCCCGGTTTATATACCGTTTCGATGCGGCTCACCAATCGGTGTAATTTAGATACAACCCTTATTCAGCAGGTACGGATTTTTAGTCCGCCACCAGCACCTACAATTCCCGGTGCTGCCGTTTTATGTACGGGCGCTGTAACGCTTGATGCTAACTCTGCCAATCTTCCCGGTCTCACCTATCAATGGAGCACTGGTGAAACCACGCAAACTATTACTATCATCACGCAAACAAATATTTCAGTTACCAACACTGATGTGAACGGATGTTTTTCTACTGCTCAATCCATTGTTGTTGATAACCGACCGCAAGTCAATCTGGGGCCGGATTTAACCATCTGCGAAGACAATGCAACACCAACCCTAAACGCGCAAAATACTGGCGCCACATTTATATGGACGATTGATGGGGTAAATGCAAGTACTATTCAAACTCAGGCTGTTGATACTTCTAATCCAGGTGTATTTGCGTATGAGGTTACAGTAACCGATCCGGTTACAACCTGTACCATCACCGATAATAAAGTTTATACCGTCAATGTATCGCCAGCTTTTGCTTTATCAGGAACAAACCCAATTGGTTGCGGCACTGCAACTGGATCTATTTCACTGCAATTAAATGCTTCTGTTCCCCCTGCCGGGCCGTATTCATTCTTCCTTACGGGACCAAATAGTTTTAATCAGCAAGGTATTGATCAACTAGCCCCTTCAACTATCGGCCCAATTGGCGGACAAACAGCCGGTACTTTTTCAGGTATTGTTACCGATCAAATTTCTGGATGTACGCTTTCAAGTTCTTTTGGGTTAACAGATGCAACCTTCACAGCCACGGCTTTGGCACAAGCACCAAATTGCGATCCGGTAACGGTGCGGGTAACAACTATTGGAGGTTTTACATTACCACTTCAGTACACCGTTACTAATAACGGAACAGGACAAGTAACAGGACCAACTTCATCTGCAACTGCAGTTTTTGATATTATTCCCGGTTTAGCAGCAGGAACCTTTACGATTGGAGTTCGTGATAACACAGGCTGTATTTTTAACATCAACAACTTTGCTGTTTCACCAGCAGCGCCACTTACCGTGTCGTTCATTCCAAACTTATGTGTGTCGCCACCAACCTTAACAGCTTCTG
>Ga0163151_10003526_pt1 | contig 22353 bp, 16 predicted proteins | sample OliLakLV19MP5IB2_FD_145596 | JGI IMG/M metagenome (GOLD analysis project Ga0163151, IMG submission 145596) | Freshwater microbial mat bacterial communities from Lake Vanda, McMurdo Dry Valleys, Antarctica - Oligotrophic Lake LV.19.MP5.IB-2 | ecosystem: Environmental > Aquatic > Freshwater >... | reverse complement strand
GGTTTGGGGAGCGGTATGTGTTTTATAAATTGTACACTTGTTAACAATTGTGAAAAAATATATAAAGAAAAAATTTGGTAGAAACAAATATCATAGTGATTTTTGCATCACTAATTAAAATTAATTATTATAATACAATGGCAAAAAAAGTAACCAAACCTGCGAAAGCTCCGAAAAAAGCTGCCGCACCTGCTAAAGCAAAATCTGCTAAAGCAAAAGTATCGAGTGCAAAACCTGCTGCAAAAGCGAAGGCTGCAAAATCATCTGGCCGTCCAAAAGGATCTGGAAAAGCTGCTCCTAAAAAAGCATCTAACCGTGTAACTTTTGCTGACAAAATGTTGGCTGCAATTAAAAAAGAAGGTCGCATGATGACCTCTCATGAAATTGCAACTAAAATGGTAAGCCCTGGAAAAACACTTGCAAAAGTGAAAGCATATCTAAACATTAAAATTGTTGAGATGACCAAAAAAGGTATGTTGCACCGTGAAAAAATCGGACCTAAATTCCATTATGGAATTAAAGGTGTATCTGCAAAACCTGCTGCTCCAAAAGCTGCTCCTAAAAAGGCTGCTAAGAAAAAAGGTGCTCCAAAGAAAGCCGCTGCTAAAAAAGGTGCTCCAAAGAAAGCCGCTGCTAAGAAAGCCGCTCCAAAGAAAGCTGGTGCTAAGAAAGCTGCTCCTAAAAAAGCTGCTAAGAAAGCTGCTCCAAAGAAAGCTGCTAAACCAGCCGCTAAGAAAGCCGCTAAACCAGCCGCTAAGAAAGCTGCTAAACCAGCAGCCAAGAAAGCCGCTGTTAAAGCAGCTCCAAAAGCTAAAAAATAATCCAGTACTTTTTAGTATTAAAAACCCATCTCATATCGAGGTGGGTTTTTTTTTGCTATATGGATTATAGAAATCTGCGATTCTTTATTTTATACCGAAACTCAATATATAATAGTCCAAAAGAAAGGGACTAATCCCGAATGCTTTCATGATGTAGTTCGGCATTACCATTCTACAAACCAAATCCGCCACAGGCGGAGAACTATTTTAGTTTAAGAATTGGAATTAAATACAAATATATAATCATTAAGGAATTAAGAACATGGAGTGAATACAGTTAGTGTTATTGATGTTTGCAAAAAACAATGTAGGTCTCCCTCACATCCCATTCGCTGCGGCGAACTAAATCCTATTGTAATATCATATCAGGGTTGTTTTTCCCCATTTGCAAAATGGTAAATTAATTCCAAATTCTCTCTCAAATCACAGCTCATTGTCGGGTTTTACATCTATAATATCATAACGCTCCACACTTACCTGTCCTGGGTTTGCACCACGTGGACGCCTCACATATTTCTTAAACGTTTTGATTACAGGGACCATATTACTATGTTTATTTTTTGAATTTGCTGCAGCCAACGCCGCTGCTTTATATATGATATGCTGCGGTACGGTTTCAATACTACTACTTCTAATAATTACATGCGAACCGCTCACCCCAAAAGCATGAAACCATAAATCATTTTTATGTGCCAATTGATGCGTCAGTTTATCATTCGATTCACTGCTTTTACCAATCCAAATTTCAAAACCTTCTATAATGATTTGGCGGATGCCCGCAATTTTATTATCCGCTTTTTCTACTTTGCTTTTTTCGGTTTTTGTGGGTTGACCAGTATCATAAAGATGTTCTTTGAAATAATTTATCTGCTTTTGCAAATGCTTGATATCACTACTACTCCTGTTGATGGACTGCTCCAAAAAACCAATTTCAATTTTCCTGTTTTTTTGTTTTCGGAACAATACCTCTGCATTTTGTTGTGGACTAATTTTAGGATTTAACTTAACCTTGATATTCGTATTGGTATAAAAATCGAGCATTTCTTTTTCTTCCATCCCTGTTATAATATCATTAATATTGGCTATTATAATATGAGCTATTTCATCCAAGGGACGGCTAAGTATTATATCATGTAAACGTTCCTCGTACTTTTGTAAATTCTTGCTCAGAGATTTCTCCTTTTGTATAACTTGTGACAACTGCTCGTGGTTTTTATTATACGAATGTTTGAAGCGGAAATACAGTTTCGAAAAATTGTCCAAGGCATCATACACATTCTGGGCTATATATAATATGGAGGTTTCTGCTTGCTGATTTTCTATTTGATAGGTCCCATTTTCTTTCAGCATTAATTTTATGATGAATGGGTTGACCTTAGGTACAATATTTTTTTCTGGATCTATTTGGTTGATGTTTGCTTTCAAATCATTTTGCAGATGGCTACGAAATATTTTCACCGCTTCACCATTTTTAAGGAGTATTATATTCCCCATACTGCCATAAAATCTAATCCAGACTGCATATCCATTATAGAAATTGAGGATAATGCTCCTTTCGTTTTCAAAATAATTGATGGATGATATTTGTTGGTTAATGATTTCCGCAAATTGCACCAAATCAGTTTTCTTGTGTTTTGAAAACTCATTGAGCAAAAAACTTCCTTCGTTCAAAAACTCCAATTTGAGGTGTAATTGATTTTTATCTTTTTCAAAAAACAAATAGATAGTTTCTTTCGACCTACTGAAGCATGCTGTAAGGTATGCACCGTTCCAGTTTTCTTCAAACCATTTCCCCAAATCTTTTATTACCGGCCATTGATTGAACATGTTTGCAAAAATAAATTTATTTAGCCCGACTATTCACTTTTAATTTGCACTATTATTTTAGTTTGAATATTTTAATTATATATCAGGGAGATTTTCCCGAGGGTGGAGCAGGTACTTCGCGTATCAAAGATTTTTGCAAAGGTCTGCAAGAACTAGGGCATCATACCAAGTTGATGCTAATGTGGGCTTCGCATTTTAATGATTCAGGAATTAATACTGCTACTGAGGGAAATTATGAAAACACCCCTTATATATATATAAACAAAAGAAATACCCGTCCCAAAAGTTATATCGGTAAATTTTTCGACACGGTTAAATCTTTGTTTCGAACCAATCGTTACCTTATAAAAAACCGCAAAAATATTGATGTATTGTTCCTGTACTCGCCCGATATACATTATTATATACATATATATATGCTCGCCCGCATACTTTCTATACCTGTGGTGATAGAGCAAACAGAACTTAAATCGTCGCAATATTGGCAATACAAAAAAAGTATGTTTTATTATTTGAATAAATTCGACGAAAGATTTTCTCATTTTTTTGCCAAACATATTACCGTAAATTCAACCCGCTTGCAGCAGTATTATATAAAAAGTTATGGAACTGAACGGGTACACCTCCTCTCCAATACCATTGATAGTTCTAGGTTTGCTCATATTATAATACCAACCAAAGGGTGTATTGGATATATAGGTTCGTTTGGGGTAAAGGATGGCTTGTTATTAATTATTGAAGCATTTGCAGAAGCAAAAAAAGAGCATGATTTTATCACTTTAAAATTGATGGGATATTGTGAAAACCAAAAAAACATTTTGGAGTTGATCAAAAAATTGGGAATTGAAAACAGTGTTGAATTAACAGGGCCGCTCCTATATAATGAGGTGCCCGCACAATTGCAAAATTGCGATTTACTATTGATGAACCGCATAGACAGTACGTATGCAAACTTTGGCTTTCCCAATAAATTGGGTGAATATATGGCTACTGGGAACCCCGTAATATCAACCGATGTAAGTGATGTGTCTTTATATTTTACACACGGGGAAGATTTATATATTATACCTCCCAATAATACAGCGGCACTAGCAATGGGAATTATAGAGCGATATGATGATGTGGATAAATTTGACCAAATGGGAATTAGCGGTAAACAAAAGGCATTGGCGTTGTTTGATTACAAATTGGTTTGCACAAAATTAGAATCTGTTCTCAAAAAAGCCCTTTAGCAGGCTTTCGACATTACTTTTGCCAAGTATTTATGAATTTTAGATCCGCTGTTACCAAACGAAAAAGTAAACTCCTATTATTGGTTTTACTAAGCATCACCCTACAATCTAACAAATCGGATGAGGGTATATTTCCCTTATCATCATTGTCTGGCTTGGATTTGAAGAAAGCAGGCCTCAAAATTTCGCCCAAAGAATTATATAATCCTGAAGGGGTTAGTTTAATTGATGCGGTGGTGAGATTGGGTGGCTGCACAGGTTCATTTGTATCGCCTGATGGGCTTATAATTACCAACCATCACTGTGCATTTGGTGCCACGGCTTCCATCAGCGATTCGGCCCACGATTATATTACCAATGGTTTTAAAGCGAGTACCCACGAAGATGAACGCTCTGTTGATTTGCCTGTAAAAATTACAGTTTCGTATAAAGATGTTTCAGCAGAAGTTTTGCAAGAAGCTAATAAAATAAGTGACCCTGTGGTACGCATCAAATCTATCAATGATAAAATTAAACAGATTGAGCAATCAGAACGTGAAAAAAACCCAGGCTTATTATGCGAAATGTCGGAGATGTTCACGGGCAAACAATATGTATTGTTCCGTTACAAAACAATAAAAGATGTGAGGTTGGTTTATGTGCCTCCCCGCAGTGTGGGTGAGTACGGTGGCGAAACGGATAACTGGGTATGGCCTCGCCACTCGGGCGATTTCTCGTTTGTGCGTGCTTATGTTGCTCCCGATGGAAGCCCGGCCGCATATTCTCCGAATAATGTTCCTTACAAACCTGCCAAACATTTTAAAATTAATGCAAGTTCGCTCAAAGAAGAAGATTTCGTATTTATACTCGGTTACCCAGGTCGCACTTTCAGGCACCAACCTTCGCAGTTTTTTGAATACCATCAGGATCATCAACTGCCTTTTATATCAAAAGTATATGATTGGCAAATTGCAAAAATGGAAGAACTAGGCAAAGGGAATAAAAACCTCGAACTTGTCTATAGCAGCCGTGTAAAACAATTGGCCAATGTAACCAAAAACTATAAAGGTAAAATGCAAGGGTTCAGACGTATCGGGCTTTTGCAAAATAAAATTGATGAAGAAACGGCTATGCAAACTTTTATAGAAAACGACGCATTGCTTACGGATCAGTATGGAACTTTATTGCGTGATATTGATAAAATATATATTGATAAAATAGCTGATGCCGATAAATATTTGTGGCTAACGCAATTGATGAATACACCGGGGATTTTTAAAGCTGCCATGGTGCTCAATAGATATAGAAAAGAGAACCAAGCCTTGATGAAAAATAAATGGGAAGAGTTGCTTGAATCGAATGCCAAAGTAATACGTGCTGAGATTAGAGATGCTTATGGCCAAAAGCATCCAGAGTTCGACAAAGGTTGGCTTACGATGATGTTTACCGATTGTGTAGACCGAAGGTTGATCAATATTTTTGCAGGAAATGGAGCGGTTATCAACGACCCCAATCCACGAAAAGCAATAGGTGATTTTGTAAGCCATATTATAAAAAACAGTTATCTGAACGACTCCAAAAAAATAGATACTTTATTGGCAACCAAACCTTCAAAAGTTTTCAAAAACTTCGACGATTTACAACGTATGTCTAAAGTAATATATGATTATTATATTGAATTGGATGCACGCAGAATAAAGCAGGACGCAGCTTTGAATCAGCTACTGTCGAAGTATGTGGAAATAAAAATGTATTGGAAAAAACAAAATTTTACGCCCGATGCCAATATAACTTTACGTTTTACTTATGGTTATGTGCGTGGCTACAAACCTAATGATGGTGAGTATAATAAGCCTTTTACTACATTGAAAGGTATTATAGAAAAATGCGATAACAATACTTTTGTTATGCCTGCTAGTTATCAGCAGTTATATGAACAAAAAGACTATGATAAATATATGGATATAAATCTCGGAGATTTGCCTGTAGATTTTTTATATAATTTAGATACAACTGGTGGCAATAGCGGAAGCCCTGTATTAAATGCCTATGGCGAATTAGTAGGTGTGAATTTCGACCGTGCATATACAGCTACCATTAATGATTATGCTTGGAACGAAAACTATAGCCGCTCCGTAGGATGTGATATTAGATATGTATGTTGGGTACTGAAAAAAGTGGCCAATGCAGATAATTTATTAAAAGAACTTGGACAATAAAAATGGTTAATTATTAATGGTAAATTATTAATGTTATATATCTAGTAAATGTATCCTGTAAAGTAAAAAAATCATTAAATCAAACCTCATTAAATCATTCAATGTTAATTGCTCCTTCCATACTAGCTGCTGATTTTGCAAACTTGCAAAAGGAAACAGAAATGCTCAATAATAGCACAGCCGACTGGATACATGTGGATGTGATGGACGGCATGTTTGTGCCCAATATATCATTTGGAATTCCGGTAATACAAGCGATAAAAAAGCATAGTAAAAAACCATTGGATGTGCATTTAATGATTGTAGATCCTGATAGATATTTGCAAGCTTTCAAAAATGCAGGAGCTGATAATTTATCGGTACATATAGAAGCTTGCCACCATTTGCACCGCACCATTCAAGGAATTAAAGAGTTGGGAATGAAGGCAGGCGTTGCTATTAATCCGCATACATCTATTCATGGATTATTTGATATTATAGCTGATATAGATTTGATATGTGTGATGAGTGTGAATCCAGGTTTTGGTGGGCAAAAATTTATTGAAAATACTTATGATAAAGTATCACGATTAAAAGATATGATTCTGCAAAAATCATCGAAAGCTATGATAGAAATTGATGGTGGAGTTAATATACAAAATGCTCCAAAACTTAGAGATGCTGGGGCAGATGTTTTAGTTGCAGGTAATTTCGTTTTCGCTTCCAGTAATCCTTTGCAGGTTATTGAGGAGTTGAAGGCCGTTTAAAACGTCATTCTGAGTCTCGTCAAAACAAGAGCTTGAAATTTTGACATATTACTTTGACGAGACTCAGAATCTGTTGAATTCGGAGATGTTATTTGCAGATTCTTCGCTCGAATTCCGATAAGTCGGGATCAGAATGACGTTATGAATGATGAAAAAAATTTCCATCAAACCATATAGCAAAGTATAGTAACTTTGCATCATATTATTTAACCAAAACATGAGTAACGAACCCCACAAAATTATTTTCTCGATGGCCAAGGTGAGCAAGACTTACCCGCCAAATAAACAAGTACTTAAAGATATATACTTATCATTTTTCTACGGAGCTAAAATTGGAGTTTTAGGACTCAATGGTTCGGGCAAATCGAGCTTGCTTAAAATTATTGCAGGCATTGATAAAAGCTATAATGGTGAGGTCGTGTTTAACCAAGATTTTAAAATTGGATATTTGGCCCAAGAACCAGAATTGGACGAAACCAAAACTGTGAAAGAAGTGGTGAGTGAAGGTGTTCAGCATATCATGGATATATTGAATGAGTATAATGAAATCAATGAAAAATTAGGAACTCCTGAAGTATATGAAAATGCGGATGTGATGGAAAAATTCCTGAACCGTCAGGGCGAATTGCAAGATAAAATTGATGCCACAGATGCTTGGGAACTTGATACAAAATTAGACAAAGCCATGGACGCACTTCGTTGCCCCGATGCCGATACACCTATAAAAGTATTATCGGGTGGAGAACGCCGCCGCGTTGCACTTTGCCGTTTGCTATTAAGTGAGCCTGATATATTATTATTGGATGAGCCTACCAACCATTTGGATGCAGAAAGTGTAGAATGGCTCGAAACATTTTTGAAAACATATAAAGGTACTGTTATAGCAGTAACGCACGATAGATATTTCTTAGATAATGTGGCGGGTTGGATATTAGAATTGGATAGGGGAGAAGGTATTCCATGGCAAGGCAATTATACAAGTTGGCTCGAGCAAAAAACCAAACGCATGGCTGCCGAAGAAAAAAGCGAAGGCAAACGCCAAAAATCATTAGAGCGTGAATTGGAATGGGTTCGTATGGCACCAAAAGCTCGCCATGCCAAGAGCAAAGCCCGTCTTGGAGCTTATGATAGAATGATGAGCGAAGAAGGAAAAGAGAAAGAACAAAAATTAGAATTATATATTCCACCAGGACCTCGTTTGGGCGATGTAGTTATTGAAGCACATGATGTGAGCAAAGCATTTGGCAGTAAATTACTATATGAAAATTTAAATATAAGTTTACCTCGTGGTGGTATCGTTGGTATTATAGGCCCCAATGGTGTAGGAAAAACTACTTTGTTCCGTATGATAATGGGGTTAGAACAACCCGATAGTGGCACGTTCAAAGTAGGGGAGACTGTAAAAATTTCTTATGTCGATCAAAGTCACGAAGCATTACTGCCAAACAAAACTGTATATGAAGTGGTGAGTGGCGGACTTGATAATTTGGTAGTAGGAAATGTGACGATGAATTCGAGAGCATATTTATCGAGATTCAATTTTAATGGCAATGACCAAAGCAAAATGGTGGGTGTATTATCAGGTGGTGAGCGTAACCGTTTGCACTTGGCTATGACATTGAAAGACGGAGGCAATGTATTACTATTAGACGAGCCTACAAATGATATAGATATTAATACACTTCGTGCACTGGAAGAAGGTATAGAAAACTTTGCAGGATGTGTGGTTATTATAAGTCACGACAGGTGGTTTATTGATAGAGTGGCCACACATATATTAGCTTTTGAAGGCAACTCACAAGTGCATTATTTCGAAGGCAATTATTCTGATTACGAAGAAAACAAAAAAGCAAGACTGGGTGATGTAACACCAAGAAGGACGAGATTTAAGGCGGTAGTATAACAGAATTACGAATTACGATTAAATGTATTATACAAATCGTAATTCGTAATTTGTAATTCGTAATTAAAAAATATATGAATCAATACGAAACATTACTCAAACATGTATATAATAACGGCACATTAAAAAGTGACCGAACTGGTACTGGAACGAAATCAGTTTTTGGATATCAGATGCGATTTAATTTGCAGGAAGGTTTCCCGATGGTGACTACCAAAAGAGTACATTTAAAATCTATTATACATGAATTATTATGGTTTTTGAAAGGTGAAACCAATACCAAATATTTAAAAGAAAACGGCGTAACAATATGGGACGAATGGGCTGACGAAAAAGGAGAGCTTGGCCCTGTATATGGCTACCAGTGGCGTAGTTGGCCTGCTCCCGATGGGAAACATATAGACCAAGTATCAGAAGTATTACAACAACTTAAAACAAATCCCGATAGCCGACGTATGATCGTGAGTGCATGGAATGTGGCTGATTTGCCACGTATGGCTTTGATGCCTTGTCATGCTTTTTTTCAGTTTTATGTAGCCGATGGAAAACTCAGTTGTCAATTATATCAACGCAGTGCCGATTTGTTTTTGGGCGTTCCATTTAATATAGCATCCTATGCTTTGCTTACTTTAATGGTAGCACAAGAGTGCAATTTACAACCAGGCGATTTTATACATACACTCGGCGATGCACATATATATAGTAATCATTTCGAGCAAGTGGAATTGCAATTGAGCCGTGAACCGCGTCCTTATCCAACAATGAAATTAAACCCCAACATAAAATCAGTTTTCGATTTTGTATATGATGATTTTACGTTGGAAAATTATGACCCGTGGCCTGCTATTAAAGGTAGGGTGGCGGTGTAGGTGTTATCTTTAATAACAAGTTTAGAGTATGAAAAAAATATTGCTGTATACCTACTTTATTTTTACATTATCGGCATAGTATTGTGGGGGCTAATACCTCTAAATAATTTCGGTGGCTATAAATTCATTCAAGTTGGATTGATTTTACAGTAAAAACCAAAAGCATTTAGGTTTTGTCATGCCGACGATAGGAGGCATCTATTTTTTTTATATGATGAGATGCCTCGTCCCTCGGCATGACAAAACTCCCAAAATCTTCCTTCTATGGCGAGTCCGCTGCTGGAAACTCTCAGCCGAAAATCGCAATTTGCGACATCAAGTTTTCGCATTCCACTATGAGTCTCTCTAAGAGGATTTATCAGGAGAGTCAGATGTGTAAAAAGTGAAAAAGATTTAAGAACAAGGAACAATGTCCCAGTAATTATCGGGCTTAGATTTTAGAAAATTTTAAAACTTCTTCATTCTTTCCGCCGCGGCGGACGTTAATCCTTGTTCATTATTATTCTTTTATTTTGACTCATAAAATCAGGCGAATGTCCCCATCCGCCGACGGCGAACCGAATCCTATTTCCCGAATCCCATCTTCTTCCTAAACCTTTGCCACCAAGTTAATTTCTTAATGTTTTTTTCTTTATCCTTGTCCACTACTTTGGGTTCTGGTTTATAATCGTAAAACTGTTCGCACTCTCCAGCCATTTTGCCATCTATTCGTATATATATTCCCTTTGCATCTTTTTTGAAATTGATGCCACCAATATTTACTGTTTCTTGTCCTATACCCGTGCTTTGCATACTATATATATCTTCTTCTATCGTATGTATAGAACCTCCTGTTTTTGCGGCCAAGTTTAGGTACATGGGATTGATGCCGTTTTGTGTGCCACATAATATAATTTTGATGGGCACTTTTATACTGTCACTTATGATATAGTCTCTCACACAAGCACTATTATCTGCAATCAAAATAAGCTCATTAAAATCGGGAAAAAATTGTATCGCTTTTATCATGGCTTCAATATCGTTCTCGGGAATATCGCCACCGCTCCCATTTTTCATTACCAAGCGGAATAGCTTAATTACATCGTCTAACCTATCAGCTTTTTCGTGATATATACCACCCGCATAGCCAAGCTTTTTCAAGTACTCGGGTTTGTTGTCGCCATCGTTGAAAAAAGAAAAATATCGAATCCCACTTTGGTTATAGTGCAAGCTATGCCATAGCACACATGATGCTCCATATTGATACATGCTACTGGTCCAGTCCATAACCACCAACGACTTACGCCATTCGGGATGACGGTCGAATATTTTATAAACAGTAGAATCGGTTATGCCGCCCTGTTCTTTTATAAATGCTTCCACATCTTTACGATAAGTCATTTGCAAGCGAGGGCTTACGGCAATTTGGCGTCTATGCTGCTCACGTTTTAGCTCTATAGTTTTTGAGTCAAATATTTTATAGGTAATTGTGATGCCATGCTTGTAGCTTTTTGCTTCTTTGGCATTTTTGCAACCAGTTTGGTAAACAATATGATAATTGATATGAGCATCATTTAGGTTGCTATCCAACCTAAACAGTTCCATTAAACGTTCGTTGAGCAAATAGTGGTAACCTATCGACCATTTATTTTTATCGAGCGGGTATCGGGTATAAACTAAGGTTATATCAGTTACATCCATCGAATCGTAGTCGGGACGCCAATAAGAAGGATTGCGTATGATAGCTGAAGCATAACCATTTTGAAGAAAAACAGTATTAGCCATTGCTGTTTCATATACAGGAATTTCTATGGTAGCGAAACGTGTTTCCACTGCTTCATCGTGGTTTTGTAGCAGACTAGGTTCAAATTTTTTAACAGTGAGTTGAGCTTGCAAACTATGCGTAAGCAAGAAACTAATAATTATATATAAGTATGTATTTTTCTTTGCCAAAAAATGATGATATGGTTACCTAAAAATCTTTCAAATATCAGTTATTCCAATCAAACCATAAAAAAATCAATTGCTTTTCTCACGCTACCATGTTTTTGGAGCAATCCAACTGCTTGTTTTTCATCAACTTCAAGTTGTTCCATAATCATACGCACACCACGGTCAATAAGTTTATTATTGGTCGGGGTCATATCCACCATTTTATTCCCTTTTACTCTTCCCATCTTTATCATCACCGAGGTGGTGAGTATATTAAGCACTAGCTTTTGTGCGGTACCTGCTTTCATTCGCGTTGAGCCAGTTACAAACTCAGGCCCTACCACTATTTCTACTGGGAATTTACAAACTTTAGCTATTGAACTTTCTGTATTACATACAATACAACCTGTGGAGATGCCTTTTGTATCGCACATTTGCAAGGCACCAAGCACATAAGGAGTAGAACCGCTAGCAGCAATACCTACTACGAAATCGCTTTCGGTTACATGGTATTCTTCCAAATCTTTCCATCCCTGTTCCATACTGTCTTCGGCAAATTCAACGGCTTTGCGGATGGCCTTGTCGCCACCTGCTATCATGCCTATTACCAATCCGTGGGGCACACCAAATGTTGGGGGGCATTCGCTGGCATCCAATATTCCCAATCGTCCGCTTGTACCTGCACCCAAATAAAATAAGCGACCACCGTTATTCAGTTTTTCATATACAGCATCAACCAATTTTCCTATGTGTGGCAAGGCTTTGCTCACTGCATTGGCCACGGTTTGGTCTTCGCGGTTTATGTTTGAAATAAGCTCCGCAGTGCTCATCGTTTCCAAATTATTGTAATTAGAATCAGATTCTGTAGTCTTTTGCATACAAGGGTTCAAAAGTTTTTAATGAAATTTGACTACAAGTCTACACTTTTGCAAGAATGAATGAAGAAGAAAATATTCCACAGCTTGAGCATAACAAAGACTACAGTAAAGCGGGAATGCGGTATTTGCTATATTTTGTGTTATTGGCTACAGGTGTTGGAATTGGAATTTTATTGAAACCAAAAGGATTTTCATCGAGGAAAAGTTATACATCAACAGAGGATGTTATCAACTTAATTAAAAATGCTTATGTAGATACCGTGAGCGAGGGCAAATTACAAAAGGCTGCGATTGAAGGCTTATTGCAGGAGCTCGATCCGCACTCTGTTTATATTCCCGCCGATGAGCTTTCGGCCCTAGAAGCCCCGCTTAACGGGAACTTTGAAGGTATAGGGGTCGAGTTTAATATATTGGATGATACTGTGATGGTGGTGAACGTGATTAATGGAGGGCCTAGTCAGCAAGCAGGCATTTTTGCAGATGATCGGATAGTGAGCGTGGATGGAAATAAAATAGCAGGTGTGAAAATAACCAACGACAAAGTGATGAAAACGCTTAAAGGGCCTAAGAATACCAAGGTCAAGATTGGAATTTTCCGTAGGTCAACAGGCAAAATTATATACTTCACCATCACCCGTGGCAAAATACCAATATACAGTGTGGATGCAGCTTACATGGTGGACAAAGCAACAGGTTATATAAAGATTAACCATTTTGGCTCCACTACTTATGAAGAGTTTTACAATAAATTGAAAGAGTTAGAAAATGATGGTTTAGAAAATTTGATTATAGACCTCAGAGGGAATGGCGGTGGTTATTTGGAGGCCGTTTGTCGTATTGCCGATGAGCTTTTAGATGACAATAAACTTATTATTTATACGAAAGGCGTACACCAAAAGCGTAAGGATTATAATGCCCGCACGAGTGGAATTTTTGAAAGCGGCAAACTAGTCATTTTGGTCGATGACCATTCAGCATCGGCAAGCGAAATACTCGCAGGGGCAGTGCAGGATTGGGATCGTGGACTTATAATTGGGCGACGCAGTTTTGGCAAAGGTTTGGTGCAAGAATCACTGAGTCTCGATGATGGTTCACAAATCAGATTAACTATTGCCAGATATTATACTCCATCGGGCAGATGTATACAGAAAAACTATGAGCCCAATGGTCACGCCGATTATGAAAACGAACTATATAGCCGCTATAAAGTTGACAGGATTTCAGATAGCATTCTAATGAGCAAAGCCCATAAATTTAAAACATCTAAGGGCCGAACAGTGGTGGATGGAATGGGCATTTCGCCAGATATATATATACCTGTAGACACCTCAAAAAACAGTGACTATTTAAGCCAGCTTTTGCAAAATGGATATATACAGCAGTACGTTTACCAGCTCACCGATGCGTATCCTGAATTGAAAAATATGAAAAACAAATCAAACCTTGATGTATGGTGGAATACACATCGCCAGAAACTTACTGAAGGGCTTACACAGTTTGCAAAAGGTAAAGGATTGCAGGTTGACAGGAACGGTTTTTCGAAGTCAATCTCTATTATAGAGCGTCAGTTAAAATCATATATTGCACGGAGAGCCTTGGGCGAAAATGAATTTATTAAAACGGCAAACGAAAACGATCCTTATATGAAGAAAGCACTGGAGTCGCTAAAATCCTATCCGCAAATATTAAATAAACAATAAGTTTATGCTTTATATATAATATATATATTACCCAATAACAAAAGACCAATATGAAAAAAGAAGTTATCATCACCAAACCATTGCCCCATGAATATCCAGAATGGTATGCTGCAGAAATAGCTGAGGTAAGTTATGATGAATTAATTCAAGGTTTTAAAGAATCGTTTTGCAAAACCTTTGATTTTTTATTAGATTTGGATGTAGAAATTTTAACTTATCGGTATGAGCCCGGCAAATGGACTATCAAAGAAATGTGGCAACACATTATAGATACTGAACGCATACTTTGTTACCGTGCATTACGATATGCCCGTGGCGATCAAAATGTATTACACCCATTCGACGAAAACGAGTTTGCAGCAGCAAGCAATGCACAAGATAGGAACTGGCGTAAAATGCTACAAGAATATACCGTAGTGCGAAATGGTTCTATTATGTTGTTCGAAAGTTTTGATGATGAAATGCTGGAGCGAATGGGCACGGCAGGCAAATCAAAAGCATCAGTACGAGCCCTAGGATTTCTAATATTGGGACACGAAATACATCATATCAATACCATTAATGAAAAGTATTTGAGTAGTTGGGAACCTGCTTAAATTAATTGCAAATTACGAATGTCAAATTACGAAAAGTTTTTGCCTCGTAATTCGTTCCGCCAGCGGCGAATCAAATTCGTAATTCTCCTTAGTATCTCAAAAAGCTATAATTCCCCACATTGCCATTTTGGTCAATGATTTTCATAGTAATACTTCCTGATGATTTTAAAATCGCATCTTCCAATTCGGTAGCGGTATTATAAGTTTTGCCATTGAACTTTAATATAATACTTCCATTTTGTAATCCCATTTGCTTAAGCGGGCCACCATTTATATTGTCAAGTTTAATCCCACCATCAATACTGTACTTTTCTTTTTCCTCAGCAGTTACTGGTGTTAAATCGGAATTGAGGGAATTGGAATGATACGTATTTTTATATAATATTTTATTGGTGCTTTCTTTACTGAACAATTTAATACTGGTGGTAGCTTGCACGCCTTTTCTCAAGTATATAATACTTAATACATCGCCAGGTCTGCGTAGGCTAATCTGTTCATCAAATACAGCTTTGCTTTCTATAGTTTTGCTGCCAGCTTTTATAATAATATCACCTTTTTGCAAGCCACCAATTTTAGCTGGGCCTTCATCCATTATACTATTTACATAAACCCCATTATTGCCTTTATAATCTATTTTTTCAGCAAGTTCTGCTTCTATATCTTTTACTTCCATTCCTGGATATCCGCGTTGTACTTCTCCAAATTTTTTCAGGTCATCCACTATTTTCGAAACCATATCAATCGGGATGGCAAAACCATAACCATTATATGATCCAGTATTTGATGCGATCGCAGTATTAATTCCAATCAAGTTGCCTTGCAGGTCTATCAAGGCCCCGCCCGAATTTCCAGGGTTAATTGCCGCATCAGTTTGTATAAAAGATTCGATGGGGAATTTGCTATTTACTACTCCTACATTACGACCTTTTGCACTTACGATACCTGCAGTAACGGTCGAAGTTAAATTGAACGGATTACCTACGGCCATTACCCAGTCGCCAACCAATAATTGCTCAGAATTCCCTATGGAAATAAACGGTAAATCGGTGGCTTGTATTTTTATCACAGCTAAATCTGTATTGGGGTCAGCACCTATTACACGGGCTTTGTAAGAGCGTTTGTTGCCATTGGTTATTACCTCTATTTGGTCGGCACCATCTATTACATGGTTATTCGTTACTATATAACCATCGGCTGAAAGTATCACTCCCGAACCTGAGGAAGCTGATGGCCCACGTTGCCCAAAAGGATCCCAACTAAAAAAATCGAAGAACGGGTCACGGCTCACGGCACGAGCCTCAGTTATTGTTTTAATAAATACCACGCAGGGCGTAGCTTTGGCCGATGCTCCCACAAACGAAGGCAGTGCTCCTGATACTGCGTAATTGGTGCGACTAATTACCGCAGGGTTTGCTTGCGATATTATATTGTTATTGTTCGATTTACTGAAATACATAAGAGCCATGCTACCTGCAAGGCCACTTAAAAGTCCGCATACAACGGATAAAGTAATAATTTTTTTGTAGTTCATAATGATTCTGATTTTTGTTTCAACGCACAAAATTAGGATTTTGTTATAATATAAAAGATTTTTTTTGTAGCTTTTTAAAAGTTTTAAACTTTCCCAATGCTTATGCCTAATTGTGAATTAACAAATTTTGCTCCATTACCGTTTTTACCTTTTGGAAAGTTTTAAACTTTCCAAAAGGTAAAAATAAACTTAGCTTTGCAATTCCAATGAAGACCCTATTATTATCATTACGTCTTATGGGCGAAGGCGTGTTATTCGCCTTCCAATCATTATGGCTCAATAAGCTGCGTTCCTTGCTATCGGTGTTGGGAATTACTATTGGTATATTTTGTATTATACTTGTTTTCACTATTACGGATTCGATGGTGAGCAATATAAAAACCAGTATACAAAGTTTGGGAAATGATGTAGTGTTTGTACAAAAATGGCCCTGGACTTTTGGGCCAGAATATCCTTGGTGGAAATATATGAATAGACCACAACCGCAAAAGGAAGATTTGGAAAAGTTAGACAGAAAAATTGGTCATATGGCCTATTCAGCTTTCACGGCAAACCTTGCCCCACGCACCCTTGAGTGGAATGCAAACTCGGCAGAAGGGGTAAGTATTACAGCAGTTTCCTATTCCTATAAAGAAGTAAAAAAACTAGAATTTCAGAATGGAAGATATTTCACGGAGTCCGAATCACGAGGTGGTAGAGCAGTGGCTTTGATTGGTTCAAATTTGGCCACTAGTTTATTTGGGGAAGGTGACCCTGTAGGGAAAATTATAGAAATGAAAGGACGCAAATTGCGTATTGCAGGGGTCTTCAAAAAGGAAGGGGAGAGTATGTTGGGCAATAGTTTGGATAACCAATTAATGGTACCAATGGAATATGCAATGGGTTTCGCCAATTTGAATCAGGACAATCGCAATCCCACTATTTTAGTAAAAGGTCGAGAAGGTGTTGGGCTCGACCAATTAGAAAACGAACTTCAAGGCGATATGCGGGCTATCCGACATTTGAAACCGCAAGACGATCCCAATTTTGCACTCAATAAAATAACTTTATTAACCACCACGCTCGAAGGTTTTTTTGCAGCACTTACTATGGCAGGTTGGCTTATCGGAGGTTTATCCATTTTAGTGGGAGGTTTTGGAATTGCCAATATTATGTTCGTATCAGTTAAAGAAAGGACCAATCAAATTGGTATACAAAAATCCTTGGGAGCAAAAAATAGTTTTATATTATTACAATTTTTATCTGAGTCGGTTGTGCTGAGTTTGTTGGGTGGACTTATTGGTATCTTCTTGGTTTGGTTACTCACACTTGCCTTTAAAAATGTGATGCCATTTGAAGTAACATTGGGCTTGAATAATATATTAACAGGTACTTTTGTTTCTATTATAATAGGAGTTGTATTTGGTATTATACCAGCTTATAATGGCTCGCGATTAGATCCCGCAGAAGCAATAAGAACGGGAATATGATACTATTTTATATTTTACAATTTTCATTTTTCATTTTTTTACATTATCATATATATGAATTCAATTGAACAGAAATTAGAAGCATTTAAACGCATACTTATTATCATGGATGAATTGCGTGAGCAATGCCCTTGGGACAAGGAACAAACCTTTGAAAGCTTACGTACGAATACCATAGAGGAGACTTATGAATTGTGCGATGCTATTATGGCTGGAGATATGAAGGAAATGAAAAAAGAACTCGGAGATTTATTACTACATATAGTTTTTTATAGCAGAATTGCTAGCGAAACTAAAGAGTTTGATATTGCTGATGTAATACATTCTTTATGCGAAAAATTAATTAATCGGCACCCACATATATATGGAAATGTGCAAGCTGATGATGCAGAACAAGTGAAACAAAACTGGGAACAAATTAAATTAAAAGAAGGAAATAAATCTGTATTGGGCGGTGTTCCAAATTCGTTGCCATCCTTGGTAAAAGCTTATCGCATGCAAGAGAAAGCTGCTAGTGTGGGTTTTGATTGGGATACCAAAGAACAAGTATGGGCCAAGGTGGATGAAGAATTAATTGAGTTGAAACACGAACTCGATAATGATAGTGCGATGGAAAAAAAAGAAGATGAGTTTGGCGATTTATTATTTGCATTAATTAATTATGGCCGTCACGCTGGCATCAATGCCGATAATGCTTTGGAGCGTACCAATCAAAAATTCAAAACACGATTTCATTATATAGAAGATCGAGCCAAAGCAGAAAATATAAACTTGAATGATGCAGGATTGGAATTGATGGATAGCTGGTGGAATGAGGCGAAGGGGAGGATTTGATAACGCTGCCAAGGCTTGTGCGTACGCGGAGTTGTCAAATCTGCATTGGAAATAAATTCAATATCGAAAAAGGATTAACGTCCGCCGCGGCGGAATGATTTTCAATACAATGAAACAAAATAAAATTCTATTTATAATTTTACTTGGTCTAGGATTAATACAGAAACTCAATATATAATAGTCCAAAAAAAAGTGGACTAGTCCCCCCGCATCCCGATAATTATCGGGATTAAGCGGGGCTTTCGGGATGTAGTTCGGCATTACCACCGAAACTCAATATATAATAGTCCAAAAGAAAGGGACTAATCCCCCCGCATCCCGATAATTATCGGGATTAAGCGGGGCTTTCGGGATGTAGTTCGGCATTACCATTCTACAAACTAATCCGCCTCAGGTGGAGAACTATTGTAGTTTAAGAAATAGTATTAATTAAAATGCGTTAATTGGAAAAAAATAAAAAGAGAAAAATATATAAAAATCATAAACAGCTAATGTTCAAAAACCACTCAAAACTTTTACTTTTAACTCAGCCTAATCAAACGTAACTTTGCAGCCAAATTATGAGTGAAATAAAAGAATTATTCGATGTGCAGAAGATGATGGGCGATATGAGTCAAACTGCTGCAAAAATTATGAAGGGCTACGAAACCCTCCAAAACATTGGCGAAGTAGAAATAGGTACTACACCCAAAGACTTGGTATGGCAAAGCGACAAGGTAAAAATGTACCACTACCAACGTGATACTAAAGCCAAATCGACCATACCTGTATTGGTATCGTTTGCTATGCTCAACCGCCACGATGTCTTGGACATACAGCCTGATAGAAGCTTGATGAAAAAATTGCTCGACGAAGGTTTGGATGTCTATATAATGGACTGGGGCTACCCCACCAAACAAGACCGCTATCTTACGATGGAAGATTATATACTCGGGTACATGGACGATGCAATCAACTTTTTGCGTAAAAGCACAGGCAATGATAAGATACATAAAATGGGCATTTGCCAAGGTGGCACCTTCTCTATGATATATGCAAGCATTTTCCCAGAGAAAATACAATCGCTTACTACTTATGTAGCTCCCTACGATTTTTCTACAAATGCCTGTATGCTTTTCAATTGGACAAAAGATATAGACGTAGATACAATGGTTGACACCTTGGGTATTATACCTGCTGAAATGCTCAACCAAGCTTTTGGTATGCTTAAACCCAGCATGGATGTAAGCAAATACATGGGCTTAATGGACTCACTTGAAGACAAAGAAAAAATACTTTCGTTCCTACGTATGGAGAAATGGAAAGCCGATTGTCCTGATATGCCTGGAGAGTTGTTCCGCAAATACATTAAAGATTTATTCCGAGATAACAAATTGGTAAAGGGCGAATTTGAATTAGGCTCCTATAAAGTTAATTTAAAAAATATGACCGCTCCTTTTCTCAATGTTTATGCAACTGAGGATAACATTATACCCAATGAATCAACCCTTGGAATTGAAGACAAACTAGGTAGTAAAGATGTTACCTCTTATCCTTTCCCCGGCGGACACATCGGTGTATTTGTAGGCGGTAAATCGCAAAAAGAATTAGGACCTGCTGTTGCCAAATGGGTGATAGAGCATAGTTAGTCGCTACTTATAAGATTGCAAGTACGAGTAGCACCATTATGCTGCGACTATAAGCCGACTTATAGAAGAAATATTCGCCAAAACTCCTAAATTAACGTAGGTTATCTGCACTGGTTTTAGAGACCTAAGTTCCGATTATTCGTTAGCCGCAAGTATTTGACCTCCTACTTGATACTATATTCAATACTTTATACTTCCACTCTTTTTTGGCAAGCCAAAAGTTTGTGCCTACTTTCGCAAACGATGAAAATAATTTTGAGTACCTTAGCGGTTTGCCTTGTATCTGTATCGGCATTTTCGCAAGAGTTGGCAAGCATGCCAGGGTTTTTAGAGAGTATTAAAGCAGGGAAACATTTTGAACCTGATAGTGCGTATGACCAATCGTGGTTTAATATTTTGGACGAAGAAGCCAAGGCTAACAAAATATTTTTTACAGGAGAGAATCACAATTACCGTAAAATAAACGCCAAACTCAAATTACAACTATTTAAATATCTTCACGAAAAAGCAGGTGTAAATGTATTCATCGCCGAAATGGGCTGGTGTTGTGCTTTGCTACATAACAAATATTTGCAAACTGCCGACAGTTCTGCTTGGGATGTGATATCAAAATATACCTATCCAAGTAACCAAGAGATGCTCAAAGAATTGCGAGAATATTGGTTAGCACAACCCGATGATAAAAAATTTGTAATGGCTGGCGTTGAATTCGACCGTGAACCTGAATTTGGTATCAAAATATTAACGATGCTTATACCTGAAGGGACTGCCCCGCATGACTCGATGCGTTTTGAAACAGAAGCCCTGCGATTTATGGATGCTTATATAGAAAAGGATTTGGTAAGTAGCCATAAATATGAATATGATGAAACTTATGAAACGGTGACCACGGAACAAACAGAAAGGTATTACAATCAATACCTATTTTTGAAAAATTTTGTGGACCATTACAAACGTTGGAAAAGTAGTTATAAAACATGGCTAGGAAAAGATTTCGACAAATGGGAAATGGCTATACAAAGTATAGAAGAATACCAAAAATTTGATGATCTGGCCAATTTGCCTCAAGGGGATATATATCGTGAAGAACGCATGGCAGCAGAGCTGGATAAAATAATAGCTACCAATCAAGGAAACATTTATGGACAGTTCGGACGCTGCCATATTAACTTGCAAAAAGACAAGGAATGGTGTGGGTTTTATTATTTCCGTAGCCTTGCCTACCGCATGCAACAAAAGCCCGAACTAGCCAATAAAGTGCTATCTATTCCTATATTATATATGGATAAAGCAGATGATTATAAAAATACGGAATTTGAAATTATCACCGATTACTTTATAGAAACCAAAGAATTATTGCAGCCCGGTATCACGCTAATAAAACTTGAAGGAGACGATACTATTATAAATACTTTGAAAACAAAATACATATATATATTCATATATAAACCTTATAGCGAATTCGAAAAACAAGAAGCAGAAGCTATTGTAGAAGAATCAATCGAAAAGGCTTTTGAAACGGTAGAAAAAAAGAAACGATGGAACACCACTACTTTTGGATATGGTATCACAGCTCCTTTCAAAGAACCTCTGCACGATTTCTATAATACAACTGGCTTAACAACTATCACAAAGCCGATCACTTATTATGGCTTTGCTTCAACCAATATTAATGAAAAAAAGAAAAGTAAGTCAAAAGTGAGAATGAGCGAGAACTATGTGAATTTTATTTCGCCCAATAGGCAGAGCATAGGAGACACCTTGGATGTGGTGCTTAAATCGTGGCAAATAGGGAGCCATGTTGGTATTGATTTATTGAAGAAACGCAAACACTTGAGCTTGACCATTGGATATGGTATCTTATATAACCAAACCAAATTAAAAATATATAGATATAGTAATAATTTAACGGTGGTAAACCCAGGCAAACAACCTACGATGACGGAAATATCAAATCCCGCACTAATGGTTGATGCTCTAATAGACCTACGTTATATGAGAAAAGGGTTTTGTATATTTGCCCGTAGCGGTGCCAGCTACGACTTATCGAATACACACTGGAAAGCTAATGGAGAAATACTGAATAATACCCCTAAAACAAGTTGGAGTGCATGGTATGCACAAGGTGGTATTGGAATAGCTATCGAAAATAAAAAAAAAGGCGTACGAAATATATTGGGTCTACTTAAATAATATTATATATACTGAGT
>Ga0163151_10003508_pt1 | contig 22438 bp, 26 predicted proteins | sample OliLakLV19MP5IB2_FD_145596 | JGI IMG/M metagenome (GOLD analysis project Ga0163151, IMG submission 145596) | Freshwater microbial mat bacterial communities from Lake Vanda, McMurdo Dry Valleys, Antarctica - Oligotrophic Lake LV.19.MP5.IB-2 | ecosystem: Environmental > Aquatic > Freshwater >... | reverse complement strand
GGTCAAAACGATGATCGCCAAAGCAGCAAAGAAGCCCAAGAAAGCCACGAAACCGGCCACCGAGAAGGCGTCCGCCGTATTCCGCGACCGAGTCAAGCGGCTCGATCGGATCAAAGCGTCGACCCTAATCGCCAACGCCGGCAACTGGCGTATCCACCCGACCCCGCAACGCGAAGCGCTCCGCGCGGCGTTCGGTGAAATCGGCTTTGCGGATGTGATCATCTGCCGGGAAGCACGCGGCGGCAAACTCGAAATCATCGACGGCCACATGCGGGCAGAAGAGGCGGGCGAAGCGCTCGTCCCGGTACTCGTCCTCGACGTAACGGCGGCCGAAGCCAAGCGGTTGATGGCTTACCTCGATCCGATCGGCGACATGGCCGAAGTCGACCCAGTCAAGCTCGAGGCGCTGCTGGCCGAGCTCAGCCCGAGCGATGCCGCGCTACAGGGGATGCTAGACAACCTGGCAAAGCAATCGGGCCTCGAGCCAACCCCCAAAGGTAAGCCGGTCGAGTTCACCGCGTACGATCAGTCGATCGAAGTTGAGCATCAGTGCCCTAAGTGCGGGTACGAGTGGAGCGGCAACGCGAAGTGAGCATTTGGTTTGTGCACGTCAACGAGCGGACTGGCTTCGACCTACCCGCGCGACGGATCAACCTCGAAACCGAACCTTGCCCGGCAGTAATGGCCGGCGGAATTGATGCGGACTGCTGTTCGCACTACTGGCTAGAAGAAAACGGCGTGATCATCAAGCGACCAACACAACCTGACAAGCCTCGCTACGCCATCCCTTCGATGGCGGACGTCGCGAAGCTACGCGGCTCGCGCGGCTACTCGGTCGTGTCGACGTTCTCGGGCTGCGGCGGCTCGTGCCTGGGGTTCGAGTGGGCAGGCTATCAAATCTTGATGGCCTCCGAATTCGTACCGGCCGCCCAAGCCACTTACCGAGCCAATCATCCGGGGGTATTCCTCGACGTCCGGGCCATCCGCGAGCTGACTGCCGAGCAAATCCTGTCGCAAACCGGCCGCGAGCGGGGCGATATCGACGTTCTCGAAGGCTCTCCACCCTGTGCCGCGTTTTCCTCGAGCGGTCGCCGCGATGCTAGTTGGGGCAAAGTCCGCAAGTACAGCGATAGCGATACGAAACAGCGGGTCGATGACCTGTTCTTCGAGTTTGCCCGCCTAGTCGACGGGGTTCGGCCGCGCGTATTCGTAGCCGAGAACGTATCCGGACTCGTCAAAGGCCGTGCGAAGGGCTACTTCAAACAGATTTTCGCCAAGCTCGCCGCTTGCGGGTACCGAGTCGAAGCGCGAATGCTCGATGCCCAGTGGCTTGGTGTGCCCCAGTCTCGGCAACGGCTGATTTTCATTGGAGTCCGGGACGATCTAGGCCTCGAGCCGGCATTCCCGTCGCCGCTCGCCTATCGCTACTCGGTTCGGGATGCGATCCCTGGCATTACAGCGGTCCATGGAAACAAAGAGCGTCGACCGACTCGGCGGTCGCCCAATTTGCCGGCGCCGACGGTCCTTTCCGGCAACAGCCGAAACGGCCGGGTTGATGGCGATACCGATATCAGCGACTTCGCGATCGGCGTTGAGTGGGACCGACTCGCGCCGGGCAAAAAAGGGCGGTACTTGAACCTGATCAAGCCGGTTCCTTCGGAGCCCTGCCCGTCGATCACCGCGGCGGGCGGCGGTAGCTCTACGGCTTCCGTTGTTCATCCGTCCGAGCGGCGCAAGTTTACGATCCCGGAGCTACGTCGAATCTGCGGCTTCCCTGACGACTTCGTTTTGACGGGCACCTATGCCCAGCAGTGGGAGCGCCTCGGCCGCGCTGTCCCCCCGCCGATGATGCGCGCGGTCGCGGAAACGATCGCAACTCAAATTCTCGACCGCTTGCCAGGCTCCGGCCGCAAGTCCAAAGCCCGAACCGTACGGAGGCGAAAATGAAAGCAGCTCGCGATGACGGATACTGCCCGCCGCGGTGGCAAGTCGATGAACGGGTATCAATCGCGTTCGATGATATGCTCCGCCGATCGATCCCCGCCCATGACGAGATGCGAAAAGCCGTTTTCGACCTGGCCTCGCGCTTCGTCCGGCCGACAACCGATGTCGTCGACTTGGGTTGCTCGCACGGCGAGTCGCTCGTACCGCTGATCGACCGCTTTGGCGCCCGGAACCGGTTCGTGGGCCTCGATTGCTCGCTGCCGATGGTCTCGGCGGCTACGGATCGATTCCGGGGCTGGATTGACGCCGGAGTAGTCGATATCCGGCATCATCATTTGCGGGACGGCCTACCGCCGGTCCGGGCAAGCGTGATTCTTGGGATCCTTACGTTGCAGTTCGTACCGATCGAGCATCGGCCGCGGCTGTTGAGGCAGTGCTTCGAAGGGTTGCTGCCCGGCGGCGCGATGATCGTCGTTGAAAAGGTACTAGGAGCGACCAGCGCCGCCGATGGCGTGCTAGTCGATGCCTATACCGATTTGAAGCGCCGCAACGGCTATACGGCGGATGATGTCGCCCGCAAGCGGCTGGCGCTCGAGGGGGTATTAGTCCCGCTGACGGCTGGCTGGAACGAGCAGGCGCTTACCGCGGCCGGCTTCGGCTCGGTCGAATGCTTTTGGCGTTGGATGAACTTCGCGGGCTGGGTTGCCATCAAGTGCTGATATGACCAAGCGCGGACCCAAACCAACACCGACAGCGATCCTCAAAATGCGGGACTCGTGGCGCGCAAAACAGCGCGACGGCGAGCCGAAGCCGCAAATTGAGCGGCCGACTTGTCCGAGCCACTTGGACAAAGAGGCCAAAGCCTGTTGGAAGCGGGTTGCTCCAATGCTCGAAAAGCTCGGCGTACTTGCCAGGATCGACGGTAACGCGCTCGCCCGCTACTGCGTGTTGTATTCGCGGTGGCTCAAGGTGGAAGAGTTTCTCGCGAGGAACGGATCGACCCACGTCGTTATGGAGCCAACTAAAACGAAAGGCGAAAAGCCGAAGATCCGCTATGTCGCCCAATTCCCTCAGGTGTCGATTGCCGCGCGACTCGCTGGCCTGCTTGCCCGGCTCGAAGCCGAGTTCGGCATGACTCCTTCGAGTCGGACCGCGATCAACACGGGAGGCGAAAGCAAGGATGCGCGGACGCAGCTTGCAGACGTGCTTCGACGCAACAGCAGCTGATCGAGTCGAGCTGTTCTTCGAACGTGTCTTGATGCATATATCGGCGGCCTGGGCCGGCGAAGGGTTCAAGCTACAGCCCTGGCAGAGCAAAATCACGCGGGACTTGTTCGGCACGAAGGGTGCGGACGGCTTCCGCCGTTACCGCAAAGCGTATATCGAGATTCCGCGGAAGAATGGCAAAAGCACCTGGGCGGCCGGCATCGCGTTGGCGTTATTGGTGCTCGACGACGAGCCGCGGGGCGAAGTGTACTCGGCGGCGGCCGACAAAGAGCAGGCATCGATCGTTTTCGGTATGGCGAAAACGATGGTCGAAGCAAGCCCGCTCCTGTCGAAGCTCTGCCAGGTTTATCGCAACTCGATCGTGTTTCCCGAAACCGGCTCGGCCTACAAGGTGTTGTCCGCGGATGCGATCACGAAGCACGGTCTATCGCCGAGCGGAATCATTTTCGATGAACTGCACGCGCAGCCAAACCGGGAGTTGTGGGACGTACTGACGACGGGCGTCGGTGCTAGGCGCCAACCGTTGACGATCGCGATCACGACCGCCGGTTTCGACAAGCACTCGATTTGCTACGAACAGCACAAGATCGCCGAACGGGTCATCGAAAACCCTGAAGTCGACCCGGCCTATTACGGAGTGATCTATGCAGCGGGGCCCGAAGACGACTGGCGGGAGCCTGCAACCTGGAAAAAAGCGAATCCGAACTTCGGTGTATCGGTTTACGAAAGCTACTTCGCGAGCGAAGTCAAAAGCGCGATCGACAACCCGGCTAAAGAAAACACGTTCCGCCGCTTGCACCTTGACCAGTGGACCGAGCAGGCCGATCGATGGATCAGCGTAACGGAATGGGACGCTTGCAAAGCCGACATCGATTGGGAATCGCTCCGCGGTCGCGATTGCAAAGTCGGCTTGGACCTGTCGAGCGTCCGCGACCTGGCGGCGTTGGTTTTGTTGTTCGGTGACTCGAATGCTTGCAAGGTGCGGCCGTTTTTCTGGTGTCCGGATGAAACGATCGCGATCCGATCGCGCGAAGACAAAGTCCCTTACGACTTGTGGAAACGAAAGCGGTTGATCGAGTCGTGCCCGGGGAAGTCGGTCGACTACAGTTTGATCCGGAAAAAGATCAACGAGCTGCGAGAGCTTTACAATATCACGGAAATCGCGATCGACCCTTACAACGCGCATCAGATATCGCACGAGTTAGAGCAAGATGGGTTCGAGGTATCGCTCTACCGCCAACACTTTGGAGAAATGAACGCCCCTACGAAGCGGTTCGAGAAACTCGTGATCGAACACGCGTTGCAGCACGATGGACACGAAGTCTTGCGTTGGTGCTTCGGCAACATCGCTATCGAAGAGGATTCGACAGGGAACATCAAATGCTCAAAGAAGCGGAGTCGGGAAAAGATCGACGGGATAATTTCGCTGATCATGGCGCTCGGTCGCCGAATGATCAGCGAAGGGCCCAAGCAGTCGGTTTACGAGAGGCGCGGCATCGTCTCCGCGTAAGCGACTGGGCGTATATGGTTGGTCTCGGACTGATCGGGGCCGGCACTTGGTTTATCAACCCCCCGGCGGCACTGATCGCAGTCGGCGCCATCCTGGTGATCACGACGGTCGCCGGGGCCGTTTTGAGTAGGAGCTAGCGCAATGCTATCGATGTTGATCGAACAGCGAGCAATCAAGTACGGTCCGGTACCGGCCGGAAGCGATGAGGCGGCGCGATTCTTTTCGCCAGATCAGTCGCCATGCGGTATCCAGGTCAACGAGCAGACCGCGATGAGCTATACCGCGTGGTATGCCTGCGTACGCGTGATCGCCGAAACGCTCGCGAGCTTGCCGCTACAGGTTTATGAGCGCACCGGCGACCGGCGCCGCGGCAAAGCCGTCGATCATCCCTACAACGAGCTGTTCAACGAGTCTCCCAACGGCTACACGCCGGCGATGGCCACTCGCGAAGCAACTCAGGCTCATACACTCGGCTGGGGGAACGGGTACTACGAGATCGAGCGCGATGGCGGCCAGCGCGCCGTAGGTTTGCATTTGATCGGACCGAATCGAGTTACTCCCGAGTACGTTCGGCTGCCCAGCGGTCGAACCGATGTCGTTTACCTGGTTGCCGATCCAGATAACCAGAAAGCGAAGCCAACCGTTCTACCGAGTAGCAACGTCGTGCACATCACAGGGCTCGGTTTCGATGGCCTTGTTGGCTATTCGCCCGTTCGGATGTTCGGCGAGTCCATCGGGCTCGGCTTGTCGGCCGAAGCATTTGCCAAGCAGTTCTACGATGCTGGCGCCAGCCCGATCGGTGTCGTACAGCATCCGTTAACGCTATCGCCGGCTGCGCAAGAGCGCATCCAAGGCAACTTGCAGCGCATTTACGGCGGCCTCCGCAACGCGCATCGTATCGCGGTGCTTGAAGAGGGCATGAGCTGGAACAAAGTCGGCGTCGATCCCGAAACTGCGCAGATGCTAGATACGCGCTCGTTTAGTCGGCGCGAAATGGCATCGATTCACCGTTGCCCGCTCCACTTGATCGGAGATCTCGAACGCGCCACCTGGGACAACATCGAGCAGCAGGGCATCGACTTCGTTGTGCACTGCCTCCGTCCTTGGGGGATTCGTTGGGAGCAACAGCTCCAATGGAAACTGTTCGACCCCGCCGAACGCAAGCGGTACTACATCCGCCACAACTTTGAAGCGTTGCTCCGCGGCGATATCCGCAGCCGCTTTGAAGCGTTTTCGATCGCAAAGCGCAACGGATGGATGAACGCTACGCAGATTTGCCAGCTCGAGGACATCGAGCCGCCGCCGAACGATCTCGGCGACGTCTACGTTATCGAAGCCAATATGCAACGGCTCGATGCGATGCCGACGAAAGAAGATCGGGCCGCCGAGCAAGCAAACAAGCTCGCGGCCGTCGTATCGCATGCCGATGAGCCGAGCCCGCCGGCTGCCGAGCCGCCGGCCGCGAAGCGCTCGGCCGACTTGCCGCGTATCGCGCGCTCTTTCGAGCCGCTATTCGTCGAAGGGTGTCGTCGGGCACTGCGAAAAGAATCTGCCAAGCTGGCCAACCTTTCCAAGCAGGGAACGATGGCGAGCTTCGAGAAGCGGGCCGGGACGTTCTGGGGCGAGCACTCGGCGTACGTCCGCGAAGCGATCGAGCCGCTGATCGTTAGCTGTCTCGACGTGCTCCGCGTAGCGTCATCCGAGCTAGCTGCCGAGCCGTTGGCGGCCGTCGACGAGTTGCGGTCGACGTTGACCGATCGTTACGTCGCCGGATACTTGGAGCGCTCGGCCGAGGCGGCCGCGCTCGCTGTTGTTGATCCAATTGGGGCGGCCGCCGCATTTGAGCGGTGGCCGATGGACCGAGGGGCTATCGAAGCGCGATCGCTAGTCGCGCTAATTTTGGAGTCTGAGCTATGGACGAACTCGAACAGCGAACTTTCGTTGACGGCGTAGAGCTGCGGTTACTCGAAGAGGCCGAGCGCCCGACCCGCATCGTCGGCATGGCGGTGCCGTACAACACGCTATCGCAGCCGTTGGGCGGCGGCCGCTTCCGCGAGCGGATTCTCCCCGGGGCTTTTGCCGACTCGCTCGGGTCCGGTGTCGAGATCCGGGCCGACATCGAACACGACCCAAAGCTAAAGCTCGGTCGCAAAACGCGCGGCACGCTCGTGCTACGTGATGAGCCGCAAGGCCTTATGGTTGAGATCGAACCGCCGAATACTACTCTCGGTCGCGACTCGATCGTCGAAGTTCGGCGCGGCGATCTATCGGGTTTCTCGATCGCGTTCCGCAACGCGAAAGACTCGTGGCGCAAAGAAAATGGCGAGTTGATTCGAGAGATTCATGCGGCCGGCTTGGTGGCGATCACGTTGACCGGCAATCCGGCTTATCCGGATGCGGCCGTTGCGCTTCGGTCACTCGACTCGTACGACACCGGCGAAGCTAGCGAGCGCTCGAGCACGATGCGATTGCGGCTCGAACTTGCCGAGCGCCGAAAAAAGTCCTTGACAGAATCGGTAGTCGGCGCGTAGCATTCCAACCTTGACAGCGCCGCTGGGCGCAACGATCGGCCAAGTTTCGATCGATGCGACCGGTGGGACGGTGAAAAGCGACTTCCCACGAAGGCGCGGATCATCAGCAACGTTTGAACACGTTGCCGGTGGTCCGCGCATTTTTTTGTTGCGGCCCCGGCCAAACCGGAGCACGCGACGATGTCTCTCGCAGTCCAACTCAAAGAGAAGCAAGACGAGTACGGCAAACTAGTTGCCGACGCCCGCGCCATCTACGATTCGGCCAAAACCGAGAATCGCTCGGTAACTGCCGAAGAGAATCACCGATTCGACGAGATCATGGGCCGCGCCGATGCGGACGAAGTCGAAATCGGCAAGATCAATCGGCTGATCGAGGCCGAAAAGCGATCGTTGGAGCATCACGCATCCGCCGGCCGCGTTACTGATCCCGGCCAGGCTGGCAGCCCATCGCCCGCCGGCAACGCTCGTCCGTTCGCCGCGCCGGGCACCGATGGTGCCGCGCTGATCAACTCGCCGGCTTGGCAACGCCGGTCGACTCCCGAGTATCGCTCGATGTTCGGCGCCTACATTCGCGGCGGTTACGCCGAGTTTGGGCCGACTGAAACTCGCGCGTTGCAAGCCGACTCCGACATTGCGGGCGGTTTCCTCGTGATGCCGATGCAAGTCGTCAACAACATCATCGTCGCGCTCAAAGATGCGGTGTTGATGCGTCGTCTCGGTACCGTTCTCCCGCCATTGACCGCGGCACAGTCGCTCGGCATCCCGACGATCGATACCGACGTCAGCGACCCGGATTGGACGGCCGAAATCAAAACGGCGACCGAAGATACCGCTCTCGGCTTCGGCGGCCGCGAGTTGAACCCGCATCCGCTGTCGAAGCTGGCCAAGGTTTCGGCCAAGCTGTTGCGGCTCGCTGGCAACGCTGAAGGGATCGTCCAAGATCGACTGTCCTACAAGTTCGGAGTCGCCGAAGAAAAGGGCTTCATGCTCGGTACCGGCGCCGGTCAACCGCTCGGTATCTACGTCGCATCCGACCAGGGCATCAGCACGGCCCGGGACGTATCGACCGACAACACTACGACCCAGGTTACGGCCAACGGTCTGATCAATGCGACGTACTCGCTCAAGGCGGGTTACCTGGCCAAGTCGCAGTGGATTTTCCACCGGCTCGTGCTTCGCGAAATCCGCAAGCTGACGGACGGCAACGGCCAGTATCTCTGGCAGCCGGGCCTGCAGGGCGGCCAGCCGAATACGATCCTCGATCGGCCGGTCAACATGAGCGAGTTCGCGCCGAGCACGATGACGACGGGCAAGTACGTCGGCATCTTGGGCGACTTCTCGTACTACCACATCGTTGACTCGCTCAACTATGCGGTCCAGCGTCTGGTCGAGTTGTTCGCGCTGACCAACCAGATCGGTTTCATCGGTCGCAAAGAAACCGATGGCATGCCGGTACTCGAAGAGGCGTTCACTCGCGTCCAGCTCGCGTAGTTGGTTGCGTGATCAACCGGGGCAACGTTGGCCGCGCCGCGGCCTAATGATCCGATCGATTCGAAGGAGCCGTCCGATGCTCGGCATCAACTTAGGCAAAGAGGTCAAGCCGATCCGCAGTTCCAATGCGGTCGCGGCTGGTACCAGCGATATCAACGGCGCCGTCGTTGATATGCAGGGGTACGAAGGTGTGTTGTTCGTCGCCGGCTTCGGCACGATCACGTCCGGCGCTGTCACGAGCTTGAAAGCTCAGCAAGGCGACCAGTCGGGTGGTGGCGATCAAGCGGACCTGGCCGGTACAGCGGTCACCGTTCCGGACACGGACTCGAACAAGCTCGCGTTTCTCGACGTTTTCCGTCCGACGAAGCGCTATGTTCGCGGCGTCATCGATCGAGGCACTCAAAACGCCGTTCTCGACTTCTTGATCGCGATCCCGTACGGCAGCCGCAAGAAGCCGCCGGCGCTCGATACGACGGTCACCGCGGGCAAAACCGTCGTCAGTCCGGACGCTGGCACGCCGTAGGCATCCCCTAGCGAACGGCCGGGGCAATCGATTGGAGTTTGGGAATGGTCGCAACCGTCAAAAATCAACGCGAGCAAGGCGCCGATAAGTGGTCGATCGCCGCCGGTGGAAAGCTCCGGCTCGATGGCGACTTGGTGATCAACGGCGTCAACGTCCCGCGCTCGGCCAGCTTTACGCCGGCCGCCAACGGCTCGAACGTCTGCGAAGTGTTGATCGCGCTCAAGGACTCGTTGGGCGTAGCCGTCGCGGGTGTATTTGCCCTCGACGTCTATTTGTCCGATGACCCGGCCGGCGCCGGTTTGACGGCAACGACCGCGAGCGGCGCCGTTACGGCCGCAACGAGCGGCGGTACCGAACTCAACGCGATGGTCGCCAAGAAAGCCTTTCGCGTTCTGACCAAGGCCGATGGCACATACAAGCTGTCGATCACCGATTCGGCGAAAACAGCGTTCGTCGTCTGCGCACAACTCCCGAGCTTCGGCAAGGTCAACGCCTCGGCGGCGCTCGTCACCGGCAACTACGGCTAGTAGGTCGAATCGTGAAGAACTACGCCAAACAAGGTGGCGACGAATGGGTTGTCGGCCCCGGCGGGCTGCTGACGATGGCCCCGGGCTCGCAGCTCGCGCTGGCCGATAGTCCGCTGCCCTATACGGCGAGCTTCTCGAAGTCCAACCTCTCGGCCAACCAGGTCATCATCCAAGTCGCTTTGCTTGACGGCTTCGGCAACCCGATACGCGACGTTGTCGACTTCGACTTATGGCTTTCGGACACGGCGGACGGCGCGGGAGTGATCGCGGGTACGCCAAGCGGAACGGTATCGATCGCGTTGGGGATCGGAACGATCCTCAAAACGTATGTCAGCAAAAAAGCGTTTCGCGTGCAAAACATCGGACCGGACCAAGGCCTCGACGGCCTAGTCGGGTTCCAGGTCAACGATACCGGCAAAGGCGCGTTCTATCCGTGCATCGCGTTGCAGATCGGCGGCAAAGCGGTTGTCGGTAACCAGGTGGTATCGGGCGACTACGGCTAATCGAGGGAAGTCATGCAAACGATCAAGATGCTCGTTACCGATGCCGGCCCGAGCGGTTGCTTTCCCGAAGGCTCGACGCGCACCGTTGGCGATGACGAGGCCAAGCTATTGATCGAGGGCGGCTATGCCGTACTTGTCGAATCGATCGCGGACGGACTGGTCGAAGCCGAAGCGGATTCTGGGCCTGTTGAAAACGCATCGGCGGCTATTGATTCATCTAACGCTGCGGAAGCGGCGGCGACGGGCGAACCGAGCCAGGTCGACCCGGAAACGCAACCGGCGCCAGGCGGTAAGCCCGGCGGTAAGCGGGGTCGCAAGAAGTGAGCTCGAACATCGTATTGATCGATCCAGCCGAAGAGCCGCTGTCGGTCGATCAAGCCAAGAAGCATCTGAAACAGGAGGATGCGGAAGACGATGACTTGATCGGAGACATGCTGACGGGCGTCCGCCAGTTTCTCGAAGATCAGCTCAATACGCAGTTGGTGACCGCGACCCGGCTCGAAACGCTCGATACCTTCCCCGGGCATGCCGAGTGCCAAAGCGAACTGAAATACGCCGGCGGTGGCCGCGGTGTCATCACGCTACGGTTTCCCCCCGTCCAAACGATCAACGCGATTCGTTACGTCGATACGAACGGAGTCCAGCAGACCCTATCGCCGAGCGAATACGTCGCGGACCTACGAAGTCGGCCGGCTCGAATCGAACCGGCTTACGGCAAGGCCTGGCCAGCGACCAGGCGGCAACTCAATGCGGTCGAAGTGGAGTTTGTTTGCGGCTTCGGCCCGGAGCCATCGGTACCGCGAATCTACAAGCAAATGATTCGCTCGATCCTCGGTCACTGGTATGTGACGCGCGAAGAGGCGACCGAAAACGAGTTGATCCCCATCCCGTTTGGGGCCGGAGTGTTGATCAGGCAGTTGCGTTACTGAGGCGCGGCGATGCGGAAGCGGGTACGAGTAGCGGCCGGAGACCTCGATCAGCGGGTCGAGATCGAGCAAATGATCGATACGGTCTCGGAATACTCGGCACCGATCCAGACTCCGCTAGTAGTCGGCAAGCGTTGGGCAGCGATCCTACCGCGGAGCGGCCGCGAAATGGAACGGGCAACGCAGCCGATCGCGATCGCAACGCACGTCGTACGAATGCGGCCGTTTAGCGGCCTTACCAACAAACACCGTTTTCGACACGCGCGAACCGGACGGATTTTGCAGATCGTCAATATCCGCAACCTGGCGTTCGCCAACGTTCTCGACGAAGTCGATTGCATCGAGCTAGCCGCTTAGGAGTCCGCGACGATGAGTGTCAAAGTCAACTACACCAGCAACTTGGAAGTCGTCGAAACGTTGGCGACCAACGTCCCGGCAGTGGCGGCCGGCAAAGGCGACGTTACGCACAGCTTGTTCAACAAGTCGAAAGCTGGCCTGACTGGAGGCAGCGGGCAGCCGTGCACGCAGGTCGCATCGTTCGCGAAGGCGTTGTCGGCCGGTTCCGGAACGATCGACCTGACCGCGTTGTCGGGTACCAACGGGGCCGCCGTCAGCCTCAATGGTCTGAAGGTCCAATTCGCCAAGTTCCAAGCTTTGGCGAACAATGCCAACCCGATCACGCTCGCGAAGGGCGCCTCGAACGGTTACGAGCTGCTCGGCGCCGGGTGGAGCATCACGCTGCAGCCGGGCCAAGAAGTCCTGCTCGATTTGAACAACGCGGCTCCGGCGGTTGGTGGCAGCGCGAAAACGATCGATCTATCGGGCACCGGTACCCAGGGAGTCAACGTCGAACTAGTCGGCGGGTAAGCGATGTTGAGCGTTACGTTAACCGGCAATGCGCGCCTCGACTGGTTGTTCGGCCAGCTTCCCCCGCGGGTCGAAAAACGAGTCTTGAGCAAGGCGCTCCGGCCGGCAACCAACCTGATCATGAACCAATCTCGGGCGAACGTCCGCAAGCGGTCCGGACTGCTCGCGCGCAGCATTTCGACGCGCGTCGCCAAGAGAAAGCGGAAAGGCGAAGTCCGTTTCCAAGTCCGGACGGATACGCAGCGGACGTCGCAAATCCTCGCGAGCAAAGTCAAGCGGATCGTCAAGCGCGGTGCTTCGGTGCCGGCGCGGTTGGCTCGGCAGGCGGCCAATACGAAGTGGTACGGGGCGTTTGTCGAACTCGGCCACCATGTTGGGCCGCGAGCGCTTGGCAACGCCCGAAAGTACGTCCCCGGCCAACAGTTCATGAAGCGAGCATTTGACACGAAGAAAGCCCCGGCCGAAAAGCTGGCACAACAGCTCATCGCCCAGGGAATCGAAGAAGAGGCTCGTCGTGGCTGAAGTTGAAAAGTGGTTGGCCGATCGACTCAAAGCAACGGGCGACGTTACGGCGCTTATCGGACAACGCGTGTATGCCGTGTTCATCCCCCAAGGCTGCGTGTTTCCCGCGATTGAGTTCGGCCGCGCGAAAACGTCGCGGGACTATACGACCCTTGAAAACGACGGCCATCCCGATGCAACCCTGCAGGTGCGATTGGTTGGCAACGATTACGACGTTCTCAAGGCATTGAGCCCGGCGGTGCGAATCGCACTCGAAGCCCAGCTTGGCGACTTCGCTCCGTACCGTATCGAGGGTGTTTTTATCGATGACCAGCGCGACGAAGCCTACCAGCCGGTAACCGGCGATGGTGAATGGCTGCCGTCCGTTGTGTTCGATGTCAGAATCAATCACACCGAGCAAACAGCTAGCGGAGCTTAGTCATGACACTGCGTGTATTTGGCGTATCGGTCGAGTTCGCAGGCGGCTTCGTCGCCGAGATCCGTCAGATCGGCCTAAGCGGTCAGAAGCGCGAAGCGATCGACACGAGCCACGCCGAGACCCCGGGCGGCGATATGACATCGCTCCCTTCGATGCTTATCGACAACGGCGAAATCGAAGTCGAGATGCATTACGACCCGGACAAGGTTCCGCCGATCAAAGCCGAGCCCGCCAACTGCAAAATCAAAATGCCGGCGCCTCCGGGCAAGTCCACCGGTGCCATCCTCGAAAGCGATGCGTACTTGATCGATTACGCGTTCCAGGGACAGCACGACGGCAAGTTCGTAGCCAATTGCAAGATCAAGCGATCGGGCCCAGTCGTTGTCACCCCATCCGCGGCGTAGCGTCCGCAGCTTTTAGCGTTCAGGAGATTTGAACTTGGCCAAGCAAAATGCGGCAAGCGTCGAATTGACCGCCGAAGAGATTCTCGGCGCGAGCAATTCAACCGTTGTCCCAGTCGACCTATCGGATATCTGGCCGGGCAAGTCGGCCTACGTCCGGGTCATTGATGGTTTTGAGCGCGATCGCTACGAAGCGAGCCTCTTTCATTGGGGGCCGAAAGGGCAGCGCACTCCGAACCTCGAGAACGCTCGCGGCAAGCTCTGCGTCGTTGCCTGGTCGGACAGCACAGGCAAACGGTTGTTTCAAGACAGCCAGGCCGCCGCCGTTGGCAAAACCGATAGCCGCGTGCTCGATCGTGTTTACGATGCCGCGCGGAAGCTGAATTTGCTGGATGAAGAGAGCGAGGCCCTCGACGCAAAAAACTCCGATCCCGCCCCGAGCTCATCTTCTGGCACCGCCTAGCGCTCGCGGTGGGCGACCCGGACGTCGAAAGCGTGATGCGGCGAACTAGCTCGCGGCAATTCACGCGGTGGCAAAACTATTGCGGTATCGAGCCGTTCGGCGATGACTGGCGTCGGACGGGCTATACGACGGTCGCGATCGTAAATGCCAACGGTGGTAGCGCCGAAGTCGAGAACTTCATGCCCCTAGTACGCGAAGAGCAAACCCTCGAAGAAATGATCGCGATCCTCAGCGTTTGGACCGGAGTCGATATTACCTAATGGCAACGATCGGAACACTGATCGTCAACGTAGGCGCCCGCATCGCCGGGTTCGAGCGCGATATGAATCGTGCGCAGCAGAAGCTCCGCGGCTTCGGTACGACGGCCCAGCGGGTCAACGCCCAGGTCTCAGCGTTCGCAAGCCGGGCCGCCGGGTCGCTCGGCGCCATGCTCGGCGTCGGCAGTGTCGCCGGCGCGATCGGCTTCGGCGTCAAGCTGGCGGCCGACATGGAGCAAGCCGAAGTCGCGTTTACGACGATGCTCGGTTCGGCTGAAAAGGCGAAGAAGATCCTCGGCGACCTACAGCGGTTCGCGGACATCACGCCGTTCGAGTTCCCCGAGCTTCGGGACACCGCTCGGCAGTTAATCGCGTTCGGGATCGGCGTCGACGACGTCATGGAGCACATTCGCCGGCTCGGCGATATTTCGGCGGGTGTTTCCCAGCCGCTCAACGAAGTTGCCGCGATCTATGGCAAGGCCCGCGTACAGGGCCGCCTATTCGCCGAAGACATCAACCAGTTTACCGGCCGTGGTATCCCAATCATCGGCGAGCTGGCGAAGCAATTCGGCGTAGCGGACGAGGCGGTCCGCAAGCTCGTTGAAACCGGGCAAGTCAGGTTCGAGCACTTGCAGCGAGCGTTCAAGGCGTTGACCGACGAAGGGAGCAAGTTCGGCGGCCTAATGGGACGCCAGGCCGAAACCCTATCGGGCAAATGGTCGACGTTCCTTGATAGCTTCAAAGGCGCGCTTCGCGACTTGGGGACGATGATCTCCGAAGAACTCAACTTCTCCGGAGGCCTCGACTCGCTAACCAACTTTACGAGCGCGATCCGCAACGACCTGATCCCCGTACTGCGGCCGATCGTCGGCGTTATCGGCGCGATCGGCAGTGGCATCGCCGAAGTATTCAAAGTCGCTCAGTTGATAATCCTCGACTTCGCTACGGACTTCTTAAAGCTTGAACGCTCGATCGGATCGTTTGGCGCTTCGATCTTCGGCGAGGGTTTCTTTTCCAACCTCGAACGTAATGCCGACATCTGGGTCAAAGAGTTCGAGCGGAAACGAAACGAAGTCGCTAATCCGAAAGCGGCCGAAGATGCGGCCCGCGCGGCGGGAGCGGCCGATGCCGCGAAGCCTGGTCTGGTGCCTGGGGATACCGGGGCTATCCCGGGTACCGATGCGACAAAGCCCAAAACGGCGCCACGGGCCCGCGAGTTACCGGGCCTAGCCGAAGCGATGGAGCGAGGTAGCCGGGAAGCGCTCGCGGCCGTCGCCAAAGCCCAACTAGCGCAGATGCGGCGCCCCGAAGACGTCAACAAGCAGCAACTCGCGGAGGCCAAGACCCAAACGGGCGTGCTCCGCGACATCGCGCGGCAAGCCCAAGCCGGCCAGGTCGCCACGGCGAAGTTCTAATGATTACAGTTCGCAGCTTTAATGAGATCATCGGCGGCCGTGATGCCGAGTTCAGCGCCGATAAGTTCGCGCGCACGTATACGCGACAGTTCCAACTCGTCGTTGCCCAGCCTGATGCTAACCCGGCCGAGATCCAAGCCTACAACCGCTTGCCAGCGTTGTACGCGCCGTACTCGTGCGGCGGCATTGTCGACGTGCTCGCGCTTTGCAAGCGGAAGCGACCCAAGCAACTCAAGATCGACCCAAGGGCCTGGGAGATTACTTGCGAGTGGTCGACGCTCGATATCAACCCGGACCAAAACCAAAACAACGATCAGCCGATCGAAAACCCGCTCGATCGACCGCCGGTAGTTGGCTGGGATACGGAGATCTATCAGCGACCGCTCGAAAAAGACATCGACGACAATCCGATCGCGAATACGGCCGGCCAGCCGTTCGACCCGGCGATCGAAGTCGATGACGCGCGGCTCGTGATGACCGTCCAGCGCAACGAACTAACGTTCGACAAGCGCACGATGGCGAAATACCTCAACAAGCTCAATGCGGACCCATTTGTCGGTTTCGACAAGCGGCTAGCGAAGTTCCACAAGTTTTCCGCTACCACACAGTTTGAAAACGGTCTCCGCTTCTGGTCGGTCAACTACATCATCCACTTCCGCGACGAAGATTGGGACCGCGAAATCATTGACGCGGGGTTCTACGAGAAGATCGATGGTCAGCTCGCGATCATCAAAGATCGTGCCGGATTCCCTGTTTCCGAAGCGGCCTTCCTCAACGGCCACGGTCGCCACGTCCCGAGCCTGCCCGCCCATTTCTTGACGTTCAAGGTTTACAAGGACATCAAGTTCAAACCGCTCAAGCTACCCGAAACGTAGGAGCCTGCGATGAGTCTGACCGTATTTCCGGAAGACGTCCACGTTGACGGGACGTTGTCCGCCAAAAACTTCAAAGCGCCGATCGCGTCGATCGACGATAGCGCGATCGAGTCGCTCGCCGGTATCCAAGCCTCGAAGGTAATTCACCGTTGGGCGGTATCGCTCTTTCAGCCCCCGGGTACGGCAGTCATCGCCCAGACTTGGCTTGCGCATATCGTCAGCGGTGCGACGGGCCGGCTAGCGGGAGTCCAAGCGGCGGTGATCACGCAGGCGAGCGGGGCTGATCGCGAGATCTCGATCGACGTCCAGCGCGGCAACGCGGGATCGGCGTTCGCGACGGTGCTAACGGCGCCGTTGGTGCTTGATGATGCGACCCCCGATCGCGCTCCGCAAAGCGCTACGGTTACCGGAGCCGATCAAGTCGCGGGCGACATCATCAAAGTCTCGGCCGCGGTATCCGGGGCGGCCGGAGCTCAGGCACAAGGCTTGATCATCACGTTGTTCTTCGAAGAGGCCCCGCTCTAGCCGATGGCCAAAACGTTTGGGTTTGACGAAGACGGAACGCGGCGCGTCGTTAAAACGGTGCGCAAAGTCGAAGGCCAACCGCCCGCCCCGGCGGTTGGTCGCCGCAAGCGACCGCCTTCGAGCGGCTTCGCCCAAGCGCTTGCCAAAGCGGATGGCCCGATCGCCAACAACGATAGCGGCTTCGCGATCATTTGGACCGGCGAGCCGCTATCGGAGTCCGCGACTCCGGAACGCGTAAAGCTGGCCAACCGCTTCGCGACTGTCGCCGATCAGGCTTGGCTCTGGATCGAAAACAACGGCAGCGGTTGGTACGTAGTTGCGCTGGCGCCGCGCGACCTGGCCGTCTTCTACCTCAACGAGAACCTGCCGCAGTTCGGTAGCGCCGGGGCCCAGATCTGCGAGTGGAACGACCCGGTCTGGACGCCCGGAGCAGGCGACGCGATCACCGTCTATGACATCTGCGGTAGCGGGCCGGCCGACCTGCAGACCTTCGGCATCGCCTGGCTGGCTCCCTCGGGCCGCTGGGAGATCATCGAGCTCGGTGGGCAGGGCCATTTCCTGGTGCCGTTCTACTTGGATGCCCCACTCACTAAGGGCGGCAGCACATCAGCCACGATTACGACGCCGAGCGCGGGACTGTCGACGCTCTGGCCAGCGGACGGCGCGAATATCACCGTGCATGACGTGGTTGGTCGCTTCGGCCCCGCTGCGATCGGCAAACGTGGCGTCGCGGGCAGAATCGTGGTGGACAACGATCCGGCCAACGACGTCTATGTGATTTTTTCACTAGATGCAGACAAGCCTGCGCTACAGCTCTACCTCTTCTACTTGAATGCCCCACTCACTAAGGGCAGCAGCGCCTCGGCCAACCTGCGCGAGTGGGCGGCGCCACCTCTTGTCGGTGGCCCATGGGCAGCGTCCGGCGGCGCCGTCACGGTGTACGACTCGTCGTCTCTGGGACCTGCCCCGCAGGGCACCGACGCGACGAAGCACTCAGGGGTGTGCTGGCTCAACCCCGACAGTGGCCGCTACGAGATCATCGCCTGCAATCGTTCGGCGATGCTCTGGGCCAAGGCCACCGCCAAGTGGACCAATGCCGCGGGGAACGCCTCGACCGTGGCCTGCAACATGTGCAGCGACAAAACCGGCACGCTTGTGCTGGACGGCATGGGCGCCCCGATTCCGCTCACGGTTTACCTGCCGCGCCCCGACGGCGGAACCAAAAAAGCCACCGACCCCAACGTCCAAACCGGGGACGTGATCGGCTACGTGATCGAGGACGGCGGGGACTGTATTTGCAACAGCGATGTCAACGACGGCTGCCTCCGATCGGTGAAATGGTGGAACGACGCCGCGGGGAACATCCCCCGCGGCTGGCGCGAGCTAACCGGCGCGGCCGGAAGATTCATCGTCGCCGTCGGCCCTGGCGAGCCACCCGACTTCGACGCCACCGGCCTGGGCTACACCGGGGGCACCACGAAGCACAAGCACCAGGTGACCGCGGCGGGAACGATTGCGACCGCCACCACGGGCATCACGGCCACCGGCAGCGGGAGCGGCACCCTATCGGGCGGGGGAGTTACCGGGAGCGGGACGAGCGCCGTCACCCTGTCGGCGAGCACCGGCGGCACCACGATCAACACCAGCAGCGCGCTAACCGGCATCACCCTGGACGATCACGATGGCCATTACCACGGGTTTTCGTACGGCACCGGCACGGCACAGAGCGGCGCGGGGCAGGCGGTGAATCATTCGCTATCGGGCGCCACCACGATGGAATTACGCGACGGCAGCACGACGGTCTTGTGGCACATCGTGCACGACGACGGTCACGTGCACACGATCGCCAAGACGGACATCAGCGACTCGATCACAGGCAGCGTGAACATCAGCAACATCGCCAGCGGCCTCTCGATCACAGGCAGCGTGAACATCAGCAGCCTGAGTATCAGCATCACTGACCCTGGCCACTCCCACACCTTCACCGGCACGTCGGTCGACACCAACGAGAAGTATCACATTCCCCCCTTCTACGCGCTCTACCTGATAGAAAGGTTCGAATGAAGCCTGCCCGCCCACCGAAAACTCGCCGCGCCACGACCCACACCCCGCCGCCCGTCGTTGCCGCCGAATGCTGCGGCAACTGCGCGCGATGGGATAAACTGACCGCGGCCTCCCAAGTCGCCGGCGAACCGGAGCGGGGCATCTGCTGCGGAGAACCGCCGACCGTCTTTCACACGCCGACGCCCGAAAATCCCATCGCCACACTGAGCACTAACGCCGTGACAACAACCGGCCGCCCGGGCTGCCACCTCTGGAAAGCGGCCGCCAGCTAAACCGAGGGCTTTTGCCATGCCCGAGCCGCTGCCGCTGGGGGGCACGCAGGCTCAAACGACCGGCAATAGCATTCACATGGCGGTTCATTGGACGCCTCCCGCCATGTCGAAGAGTGCCTGCTGGCCCGGCTTCTTCGGAGCCTTGGGCAGGTTTTCAACCTTCAGGCTGTAGTCGTCGTGACCCCATTCGCAGCGGGACAGAACCTGCTTGGGAATCTTCTTCACGGTCAGGTTGGGCCAACGGTCGGCCTTGCCCCGGAACGACGTGCAGAGCACCAGCAGGGTGCGGCTCGGGCCGACGTCGTCGCCAAGCTCATGCAGTTGATCGGCGGTGAGATGCTGGGTCGTCACGTAGATGAAGTCGCGTTCCGTCGAATGCCCCTGCTGCCAGTAAATCGAATCGCTAGGGGCGTATTGGAACCCTTCGAGCTTGCAGACCGCCTCGGCCAGCATGGCGGCGTTGAACTCCTTGCTGATGACCCACTGGCCCCACTTATCTTTCTCCAACAGCGAGGGCGCAAGCCGGTAGTAGCGGAACCCGCCGCCCCCCTTCCATCCGGTGGCCTCGGTCACGCCGCCCGCGTCCTGTCCGTCAATGACTTTCTGGAGGCGGGGGATGATGTGGGTGTGGCAATGCTCGCCGAGTTCGACCATGATCCAGCGGCGGCCCATCTTGTGGGCGACGGCCCCGGTCGTGCCGGACCCGGCGAATGAATCGAGGACGAGATCGCCGGGGTTCGTGGCGATCTGAATCACGCGCTGTATGAGTTGCTCGGGCTTCGGGGTGGAGAATGGCGTTTCGCCTGGGAACAAGGCAGTCAACTGCGCCTTCGCGTTGCCGGTAGTGCCTACTTCGTTGTGCATCCAGATGCTGGATGGCACGAGCCCCGCTTGCACTTCCGTCAAGAACTTCTTGACGCGAGGCGCGTTGGCACCCTCCTCCCCGAACCAGATTCGCTTGTCAGCCACCATCTCGGCGAAACGCTCTTTCGTGTAGAGCCAGCATCTTCCTGTAGGTGGATCAATCGCTCGGCCCGAAGGAGTTTTCACGGTGAAGAACTGGGCCTGCCGCCTTCCCTTCTCAGCCTTCGCGTGCGCTGGGAGCGACGCCCATACTCCTCGGGGATCGTCGTCGGGATTCGAGTAACGATCGAGTTGAGCTTCGGAGGCTGGCAACGGATTGCGGATTTCCTTCCACTTCAAGCGGTCTTTGGCGAACAATAGAATGTTGTCATGCACGGTCGAGACGTCGGTGCGATTCTCTCGCGTGTGGGACTTCTGCCAGATTATGTTTGCAACGAAGTTCGGACGCCCGAACGTCTCGTCCAGCAACACCTTCGCGTAGTGTGCCTCGTTGTCGTCCAAGGTCACCCAGATCGACCCATCCTCTCTCAGCAGCCGCCGCAGAAGCTCCAGCCGGTCCCGCATCAGCGAGAGCCAAAGGGAATGCTCGATGCCATCATCGTAGTGCGTAAAAGCAGAGCCGGTGTTGTACGGCGGGTCGATGTAGATGCACTTGATCTTGCCGGTGAACTCCTGCTCCAGGCCCTTCAGCGCAAGCAGGTTGTCCCCGAAGATCAGTCGGTTGTCGAAGCAATCCCTTTCCGAAACACGGTGCTTGGCGTGGTACGACTTGGTCGGGTCTTCTAGCAAAACTCGCGGTTCCAGCTTCGGCCGGTTCCCCTTGCCGATCCAGGTCAATTCAAGTTTCTGCTTACGATTATTGCTCACGGAGTACTGCCTCCTTGTTGTGCTGGCGGGGTTGCCGTTGCAGCCGCGTTTGCAGCGGCATCTTGCTGGGCAAGTTGTCTCATGACATCAGTGGCAAGTGCCTCGGCATCTGTCAAGTTGCGGAAGATCGCAAGATACCCCTTCAGCCGCGCAAACCGTGCTTCAGCAATTCCATAAATGAACTCGGCAAGATTAGTAACGATTCGCGACAGCTCCACCTTGTCGTCGTTTGAAAGGACGACTTCGGGTTCCGGCTCATACTGGCGGCACAGAGCACGGACGATTTGCCAGAGGAAACGGATGGGGATGGTGATTAAACGTAAGATGTGGCGCCGTCAGGATTTGGATATGAATTGCCTTGAATTTCGGCCACGAATGGGCGATAGTTCTTGTAACACACCTGCCCCGCCAACACCGCCTCACGGCGGCGAGGCGCATCTCGGGCAGGTTTTTTATGCGCGGATGACACGCTATGAGCGCTGCCGTGGCCGCCCCGCTACATCCGGCGTAGCGGCCGCCGTGTCGCATTCCTGAGGTTTGCGCACGGGTTGCACGCTGCTTGTTCAGCGGCGTAAGTTATTCCTCATCAATGGGTTGTGATTGGGGGAGTGGTTTTCCATGTTTGTCGCGTCGCTGCGACGCGACACCGCGCACGACGGAGTTGCTATCCTCGCTGTTCAGCACGGCGGCAGCGCCGCCAGCTAAACCGAGGGCTTTTGCCATGCCCGAGCCGCTGCCGTGGCCGCCAGTCCCCAAGATACAATCCGGGACTTGGCATAGCGCGTTTGTCAAGTATTTCTAAATAGTTCGGTAGCCATTGTTGTCAATTTCGCAAGCACAACCAAATTTAGAAAACAAACTTGACAAACTTGTAAAAACTCGTAGCTTGGTCGGGCATGACGCTCGATCGTTTGATCCCGCTGGCCGAACTCGCTGACTTGCTCCCAAAGCGGGGCTGGCAAGCGAGTGCATCGCAAATACGCTGCAACGGAGGGACGGCTTCTATGGCCACCAAGACGCGCAAGCCGCAGCTCACTAAGCAACCGACTTCGGCCGCCCTGTGCCTGATCCCGAATTGTCGCCGGCCGGCCAAGCTACGGGGCCTGTGTGCGGCTTGCCTGCAAGCGTTCTATCGGAGCGTACGGTCGGGCGAGCTGACCGAAGCCCAAGCGATCGAGCAACGGCTGGTATTGCCCAAGTCGAAAGCCGGTCGCAAGCGCTCTCCGTGGTCCAAAGCCGCCGCCCGAATCGAAGGATCGACTCGATGAGCCAGTCACGATTCATCTGCAACCAAGCGTTCTATCGGAGCGTACGGTCGAGCGAGCTGACCGAAGCCCAAGCGATCGAGCAACGGCTGGTATTGCCCAAGTCGAAAGCCGGTCGCAAGCGCTCTCCGTGGTCCAAAGCCGCCGCCCGAATCGAAGGATCGACTCGATGAGCCAGTCA
>Ga0163151_10003501_pt1 | contig 22484 bp, 16 predicted proteins | sample OliLakLV19MP5IB2_FD_145596 | JGI IMG/M metagenome (GOLD analysis project Ga0163151, IMG submission 145596) | Freshwater microbial mat bacterial communities from Lake Vanda, McMurdo Dry Valleys, Antarctica - Oligotrophic Lake LV.19.MP5.IB-2 | ecosystem: Environmental > Aquatic > Freshwater >... | reverse complement strand
GGTCAAAGACACGGCCACCAGTACGGTGACCGCGCCGCGTCGGGTTTGTGAGTATTGACGCGCAGGTTGACGAAGCATGGGCAGACCCCATCGTTATGACGACTCAGTTCACCACGAACATGATGCACTGACTGCGAAGCGTGCCGCCGACAAAATACGCCTCCGGGGATTGAGTGTACTGCAGCGATACCGTCACGAGACGGCCGTCGGCACTCCATTCGACGTTCCAGTCCAACTGTTCCGGCTTGGTCGCGACGAGTCGGGGTTTAATCGCGGACTGATAAACATCGTCGGCTGTTGCCGGTGGAGTGTCGGACGCGGCCGAGTACCGCTTGCCGTGGACAGCGGCCCACCGGGCGGCGTGCCGGGCCACGTTCGCCAATTGGATGTACCGAAATGTTGCCAGCCCGGCAAACGACATCCCGATGAGCAGCAGCAGAGTGAGCGGCCCCACCATTGCGAACTCGACAATGCAGGAGCCTTCGCGATCGGATGCGCGAGGCGATGCAAGCCGCTTCATGGTTCGCCATCCTCCGGCAGTTCCGAGGACGGATGCAGACGCATCCGGGCGGTACGCGTCAAGTTCAGCGAATCGACCAGGCCGAACTGCTGACAAATGGGCCGAAACTGATAAGTGACAGTGACCTGCGCGGTCGGCACCGTGTCCTCATCGAACTGAACGGTCTTGACCGTAGGGGTTGGCTTCAGCATCAGGAGATCCGCAAGTGCAGCTTCCTCGGCAGTTTCATACGGCAAGCGGTCCGCAAGGTCGGCATTGCTGGCAAATTGCGCACCTTTGTGGGCAGCCTCCGTCAGCAGCTGCGAGTAGTAGAAGACGCGGCTGAAATCCGCTCCGACGACGAACACAAAGGCCAGCAGCGGCAGCACGAGCGCCAGTTCCACCGTCGCTGCTCCGCGCGGTTGAGCGTCAACGGAAGGCGCCTTCCGCGGCGGTTGGTTCATGTTCGTAACGATTCAAGGGACAACGAGCGCCCTCAAGGGCATGGTAAACATAGTTCCAAAAAAACCGATGTCAAATTTCGTGCCGGCTTCCGGTCTGCCACAGGCCGGGATGACATCGGCATGATCGGTCGTTGACGAGCGATGCTGCCAAAAGGCGTCATCCCAGGAATTCCGTGCTATGTTCACCGTATGGACCCGAGCCTGATTATCATCGGATCGGCAGGAATCGCGTCGGCCGCCCTGGGGTGGGGGCTGACGAGCGCCTTTTCCGATCTGCGCAAACCCGCCATTGATGCTCGGCTGACCGCGCTTCTTTCACCTCATACTCAAGCGCCGCGCCGCAGTTGGCTGCGGGCCCTGACGTGGCGCGAACGGATCGAGGCCAGTCTGCATTTTATGGGTCGCGCGGCGGGGGTCATTCAACGCTTCCTGGCGATTTACGAGCAGGCCGATCTCCCGCTGAGTCTTCCACGCTTCGCGGCACTAATCTCGGGGCTGGCCGTCGTTGGCAGCGTACTGATGCCGGTGTATCTCGACGATGCGCGTTTCATTCCTGTGGGCGGTCTGACGGCCGGTGGCCTGCCTGTGATGTGGATGCTGTGGCGACGCAAGCAGCGATTGCGCCGATTCAGCGTGCAGTTGCCTGAGGCGCTCGCTCTAATCGCCCGCGCGATCCGCTCGGGGCACAGTCTGAACTCAGCCATGCGAGCCGTGACCGAGGAGATGCTGCCCCCCGTGACCACCGAGTTCCGACGGGTTTGCGATGCCGTTTCGCTGGGGACGCCGCTGGAAGTGGCGCTGGAGACGCTGTTGCTGCGCGTTCCGTCCGATGATTTGCGGTTCTTCGTCACCGCCGTACAGATTCAGAAACAGTCGGGCGGCAATCTGGGGGAAGTGCTCGACAAGATCGGCGAATGCGTCCGCGAGCGGTTTCGCATCGAAGGCCAAGTTCAGGCCCTGACCGGGGAGGGCCGCATCAGCGGCATCGTTCTGATGGCTATGCCCGTCGTCTTGTTCTTTACGATGCTGGCCATAAATCCCGAGTATGTCAACCTGCTGTTCAATGACCCCCTCGGTCAGCAGCTGTTGCAAATCTCAGTCGCATTGCAGGTGGTGGGTGGGTTCGTGATCCAGAAAGTCGTCCAGATCGACGTCTGAGGATGTAATCGTGGCCATTTCGTGGGAGTCTTTGTTGCCGTGGCTCATCTTCGTCAGCACTTTTTCTTGTGTGCTGGCGACGGCCTGGCTGCTTCGTTCCCGGAAAGGAAGTGCAGACGACCGCCTCGATACATTGCGAACAAGACTACTCACCTCGACGGCGGAACTGCCTCAACGTCGTCAACTTGTGGCAGCCACATCCCAAGTGTTATGCGTCCCCTTCCAGCCTCGCAGTGAAGCCGAGCTTGAAGGATTGAAAAAAGGCTTGGCCGCGGCCGGGTTTCAATCCACCGGTGCTGTCGCCGCCTTCGCGACAGTTCGACTGCTCTCGCTCATCGCCGGAGCGTCCTGCGGCAGCATGCCGAGCCTGTTGCAAAGCCTCGATGCCCGTTACCAGCCGCTTCTGTTGCTGGTCGGACTGACAATCGGTCTCTATCTGCCCGGGATTGTGCTCCGAACCCTCGCCAAGCGTCGGCAGAAGCGGATTCTCAAGGCGCTGCCCGACACTCTGGATTTGCTGATCATCTCGATCGAAGTGGGGCAGGCACTGGATACGGCGCTGCGGAACATCGTCGAGCATCTCTCGCTGCACGGGGCCGATCTGTGCGTGGAACTCCGCACATTCCTGAATCAATTGAACATGGGCAAGTCGCGCCGCGAAGCCTTACAATCGCTGGGAGCGCGGTCGGGTGTCGCCGAACTGAACTCCTTAGCCGCCGTATTGATCCAGGCCGATCGATTCGGCAGCAGTATCTCCGATAGCCTGCGCGATCTCTCCGAAGCGATTCGCATTCGACGGCGGCATCTCGCCGAGGAAAAGGCGCAACAGGCCGCGGTTAAACTGATTTTCCCGCTCGTACTGTTCATTTTCCCCGGAATCTTTGCCGTGTTGGTCGGTCCGGCGGCAATCAGTTTATATCGCGATTTCGTCGCAGCACCATGACAGCATTTGGGGCGATGTGAGAAGTGAATGGACCGCTGGAAGATCTAGATGTGCCGTCAGAACCTGTTTTCCAATGGCCAGAAGTTGAGACAATCGCTACGACTCCGCGGTTGACCTGCCACAACCGCCCTCGACCTGCTGAGGACAGCAGCGTCGAGGGCGGTCGGGAAGCGTTGCTCAGTTCGACACGGCCGCGGTTTGCACGGGCAGACACGCCGCCTGTGAGTCCGGGACGGTGATGGTTTTCGCAACCATGCGGCAGACCTGGATCGGCACTTCCCGTTCGACGGTCACCGGCACGCAGACGCGCACCGTGCGGACTTGTTCTTCGGGCACATAGTCGCAGACGTTCACCTGGTATTCCTCGGACCGCGTTTTGGGAACGCAGACCTGATAGGACACCTGCCGCGTCTGTTGCTCGGGGACCATCTCACAAACCTGCCGTTCGACAGTCCGGGTTTCGTCGCGGAAGGTCGTCACCGGATACTGGAACTCTTCCTGAGCGTTCTCGAACGTGCAGACGCGGACCGTCTGCGTCCGCTGCTCGGGTCGGCAGGTCTGAACCTGGATCTCCCGCTCGACCGCCACAGGGACCATAAACTTCACCTGACGGACCTGCTCCTCAGCGACGTAATCGCAGAGTTGGACCTGATACTCTTCCGTACGAGTCTTCGGCACGGCCACGTGATAGGCCACCTGCCGCGTGAGCTGCTCGGACTTGTATTCGCAGATCTGGCGCTCGCGCGTGCGGGTTTCGTCGCGGTACGTGGTGACGGGGTACTGGAACTCCTCCTGAGACGTTTCGATCTTGCAGACCCGCGCCGTGCGCGTCCGCTGTTCCGGAGTGCAGACGGTTTCCTGCCACGAGTATTCCTGCTGTTCCGGCTGCATCTCATTGACGGTGTACTGCACTTCACGGGTCACCGGCTTGGCTTGCCACAGGCACTGCATAAGCGGTTGCGCCGGGATGCCGCAGGCAACACCACAACCCGGCGCGTAGCCGGCCGTTGTCACGGCGTACGCGCCATTGAGGCCGCACGCTCCCGTGTTGGCACAGGCGGTCGCCGAAGCCGGAGGGCAGGCTTGGGCGACGGCTTGCTGAATCCATTGCCCCTGGTCCTCGCAGATGGTCCGCGTCCTGGCCACGGGCACACAGCGCATGACGGTCCGCGTTCCGGTCCGAGTCTCCTGATGCGGCACCAGCACGGTGTATTGCTCTTCGACGTCGTTCCAGACGGGTCGGCAAACGGTCCGCGAGCCCGTTTTCATATCGGTGACCGGGATGCGAACCTGGTACTGTTCCTCGATCGTACGCGTGATGGGACGCGTGACCGTATAGGGGACTTCCTGCGTGCGGGTCTCCGTCTCGGTGTAACAGATTTCGCGCGTGCGGGTCTCGGTCCGGGGGACGGGCCGCTGGACGGTGAACCGTTCTTCGCGTTCCTGCTGCTGCAGCTGCGTGACCTGGATGCGGCGCGTCTCCGTGTGCGGCACCATCACCGTGATCGGCTGTTCGACGTCCTTCCAAACCGGACGGGCGACGGTGCGGGTGCCGGTCTGCATTTCCGTCTGGGGAATCCGCACGGTGAACGACTGCGAGACCGTCCGCGTCACCGGCTTCATCACCGTGTAGCTGACGTCCCGGGTCCGCGTTTCGTAGTCGTTGTAGGCCACTTCCCGCGTCCGGGTCTCGGTGCGCGGCACCGCGCGTTGGATGGTGAAACGCTCCTCCCGCTCCTGGTTCTGCATCTCGACAACCTGCACCTTGCGGGTCTCGGTCACGATTTCCGGGACCATCACCTTCCGCTCCACCATCGCCGGCGCACAGGACTGCACTGGCGCACAAGCCGTTCCGCAGGGGGCACAAGTGGGCTGCGGCACGCACATCGACGCCGCGGCGCCGCAACAGGCCGCGTGTCGGCCGTGGCGGCCGGCCTCAGCCGTCGAGACGACCAGGCAAGCGACCGCAGCGAGGCACAAACTGAGTTTCGTCATGGCGATCTCCGTGGAGTGTTGGTGGACTTGCGGGTCGGAACGGTCCATCGGCCGCAGTTCTCAGAACTGCGGGGTTGTCACCATCCAGAAGGATGCACCGATTGCGCAGTCGCGGAGCAGCCGAACGGCCGGCACCGCGGAACGCGATCTCCGCATCGCAAATGGCGGACCCATTGATCGGACCCACGGAATTGTGAACTGCGGTCAGACAGACTGCGCTCTTGCAAACCATCCTCAACGACGCGGTTGTCTGATTAGCAACCAGTCCGGCGGTTGGCTGGCGAGTTCGACGCAGCCCTTGAGTTTTACCGGCAGGCATGCTTACGAGCGAATCAATGGCCCGGCACGCCATCCAGTTCCGGCATCTTGCCGCAGAGTTGACCGCCGTAGAAACCCGTCGTTAATACAAGGCGGCCTGACGATCATGTCGGTCGATGTGGACTGATTGACGGCGGCGTTGCCGCTCCCATCCCTCAACGACGACTCTCCCCGGAGCCGAGCGTCGTCTCTTCCAACGCCACCATCTGCCGGTATCGTTCGACGATTTGCGGCGTCGCGAGCAGGGGCAGGTTCTTTTCCAGCACGATGGATTCGAGCGCGTTGATCAATCGGCGATATTTCACGTCGCGCAGTTCGTGGCGCTCGGATTCGAGGCCGGCCGCCTCCCGTTGACGGAGGCGTTGGTCGTACTCCTTCCAACCCGGCAACTGTTTCAGTTCGGCCAGCAGTGGCTGCTGATTGTCGGGCCTGAGCAGCGGAGATTTCTCCCATTGGCGCGGGTCTCCGAGTTCTGGCCATTTCTCGGCCACCAGCCTGAGCAGTTCGCGGCGGCCAGACCCCTGTCGCGGCCCCCTTCCCCGGCCCTGCATACGGCCTGTGCGGCGGTGATCTTCATAGGCCGCGAGGACGGCCGTCACGTCATCCTGCAACGGGAACCCCAGCGTCTTGGCGAGCTGCGTCACGATCCTGCCGGCGACTGGGCCGCCGCGATCGACGAAGCTCTGCAGCGAGCCGCTCATCGTGGCCAAGGCTGGTTTGGTTTCCGCGTCGCGGGTTTCCTCGGCGGTCAGGCGGCTGTAGGTCCGCAACAGAACCTCCGACGTTCTCAGCGGAATGTCGATGGTTTCGCCGGCGGTGACCGCGTAGGCATGGGCTTCTGCGAACGACACGACGCCATTGCCGTCGATGTCGCAGCCCTCGATCGCGACGCCGTTGCGACTGCGGCCCGCCAGGGCGCCCCAGAAATAGCTGCTGAACTCCTCGTCGTGCTCGATGTCGGGCCGGCAGCCCGCGGCGGGCAGATCGTGCTGTTGAGCAAAGAACCCGACGCGAAGCTGCGGGGCCAGCCCTTTGGCTTCGTCGAGATCCTGGAAAATCGTTCGCGCAAACCCGCCGCAGTAACACTGGGCCATGACCATCACGACCGGCACTTCGGACGGCAGCCTGGCCAGCCATGTCGAGAATTCGCGGGCCGTGATTTCGCGTTCGTTCCAGCAGTCGATGGTGGTGTTGAAGAGGTCGTCTTCCGGACCCTCGCTGCCATGCGCCGTCACGTAGACAATCAAACGGTCTCCGCGCCGAGCGACTTTGGCCAGGGCTTCGAAGTCGGCACGGATGAGTGCGGGATCGAGCGGTCCGGCAATCCCATTCACGCGGTGGTTGCGGTAGGCCACCTGGACCTCGTCGCGGCGGCGATGCAAAGAGGCCAGCAGATCGGTTGCCGGCGTGTTGATCCTGGCCGGCTGCTCCGCCAGGATTTCCAAGTCGGCGGCCGGGTCGTGGCCATCGGCAAAGAAAATGTCGTGACGACGCGGTCCGCGATGCTTTTCGGCGAGGATCTGCTGGAAGAATTGGACATTGGCTTCGAGGGACGCCTGATTCCCCGAAGGGTCATATCCGCCGCCGATCGTCAGGAAGTAATCGGTCGCGGACAGCGGCTGCGCAATGGACATCCAGCCGATCGAAAACAGCAGCAGCCTCGCTGAGAGTCGACCGGAGCGACGAAAACTCAGGCTCGTCATGCGAAGGCATTCATCGCGCAAGTGCTGCTCCACAGGGCACGTTCCTCCTTTTGGCAGGTTAGCGAGCCGGCGTTCGCCCTGCCAGTCCGGGATTCTTCGGCAGGTGCCCGTCACTTGCGACTCGCATCGTTCCTGCGAGACGCCCTGGCCCCAGGACCGGCGACGGATGATCGCCAAGCCTCGGTCCCCGCGGAGCTTGGAGGCAGCCGCAATGGAATCGTGACAAGCGGCCAAGTGTCACGCCGCCTTACGCTCGAAGGACTTGACCAACCCGCCGACATACGACCGCACGACGATCTGCTCCCGGTCGAGTTTCAGGACTTCCTCCGGCAGCACATGAATCGGCGGCAGATGTCCGCGTTCGGTGTGCGACCTCACCGGATTGTCATAGCGAACCCATTGGCCGACGCGAATTCCGGTTTTTCCGACGGCTGGTTGCTTGCGGTGGCATGCGACGGATAATCGAGACTTCAGGACTCGAATTCCATGCCCGATACATCCGTCAGTTTACTCGTGCTCGCAGGCCGTGACGGCAATGCCGATGCTTGGCGACGGCTGGAGGCGATCTATTCGCCGTTGTTGCGGGCCTGGCTGCATGGGCACGGTGTGGAACGCTCTGATGCGGACGACCTCGTGCAAGACGTCTTGCTGACAATGTCGCGTGAGTTGCCAAAGTTTGAGCATGTCGGTCGAGTCGGCGCATTTCGAAGCTGGTTGCGGACGACGCTCGTCCATCGGCTACGGGATTTTTGGCGGTCGCGAACGTACCGACCGAAGGTCGTCGGTGGCAGCACCTGGGCCGACCAGTGTGAGCAACTGGCCGACGAATCGAGTGAGGCGAGCCGGGAATGGAACCTCACGCACGATCAGCACGTCATGACCCGGCTGTTGGAGCACGTTCGGCCCCGTTTCGATCCGAACACCTGGGACGCATTCTGGCGACAGATGTTCGACGGACAGCGCGCCGACGTCGTTGCGGCGGAACTGGGGATGCCGCTGAACTCCGTGTATGTCGCACGCAGCCGAGTGCTCAAAACGCTGCGCCGCGAAGCCGGCGGCTTGATCGACGAATAGCCCATTTCTCGGAAGTCCGGTTGTCGGAAGACTCCCGAAGCCGAGTTCGTTTCCGCAAGGTGCGCGAAATCCAGGTAATTCGCGTGTCTGTGTGTAAGAACTGCGATTGCCAGGCACTATCCCTTGGTCGAAAGTCGATTCACCGCCTCTTCCGTCTCACTCGGCTGCGTTCCCCGTTCGAGGGCTGTCCGATGATTGCCGAACCCTTTGCTCATCCGCCGAAGGATCAACTGATCGCATTCGGGCAGGGGAAACTCGCGGATGCTGAATCGTCGCGGGTGGAACAACATCTCGAAGTCTGCCGTGAATGTTGTGAAACGCTGCTTGACCTAAAGGACGACACGTTCGTCGGGCTGGTGCGAATCGCCAAGCCGCAGGACCAACGCGGGCAGGACGAGCAGACGGACGGGCACATCGCCGATTTGTCCGAACACGCGGCTACCGTGCTCGGGGCCGCGGACGAGACGCTTCAGGCCGACGAACTGCCGACGGAGCTCTGGGAGCATCCGCGTTATCGGCTCGTGGAATTGATCGGCCAGGGAGGCATGGGCGTGGTCTACCGGGCCGAACATCGACTGATGAACCGTTCCGTTGCCATCAAGCTCATCAATGCCCAACTGGTACGGCATCCGCAGGCAGTGGAGCGGTTTCGCCGCGAAGTGCAGGCGGCGGCGAAACTGTCGCATGCGAACATCGTCACGGCGCACGACGCCGAGCAGGCGGGGAACGCGCATTTTCTGGTGATGGAGTTCGTCGAAGGGACCGACCTTGCCAGTGTGATCCAGCAGCGCGGTCCGATGTCGCTAATTGCTGCATGCGACTGCATTCGTCAGGCAGCCGCGGGACTGCAACACGCTCACGAACGAGGCATGGTGCATCGCGACATCAAGCCGCACAACCTGATGATCTCGCCGGACGGCCAAGTCCGCATCCTGGACTTCGGGCTCGCCAATTTCGCCACGGAAATCGCACTGATCGAGGCAGAGGCCAAAGCGTCCGATACGAAGACCGACTTTGCGCAGCATCTGACGACCTTCGGCAGCGTGATGGGCACGCCGGACTACATTGCGCCGGAACAGGCCCGCGACGCGCACACGGCGGACATCCGCGCCGACATCTACAGCCTGGGCTGTACGCTGTGCTATTTGCTCACCGGCAAACCGCCGTTCGACGCCAAGACCGTGATCGACAAACTCAAGGCTCACGTCGATCAAGCGCCGCCGTCACTGGACCAACTCCGGCCGGACGTTCCGCGGGAATTGGCTGCCGTCGTATCAAGGATGATGGCCAAGAACCCGGCCGAGTGGTTTCAGACACCGGCGGAAGTGGTCGTTGCCCTGGCCCCTTTCGCACAAGTGGTGTCACAGCCACCGACGCGGATCGGCCGCCTAGTCGCCGCGGCGTCACTGTTTGCGGCCGCACTCCTGGCAACTGTTGTAATCTACGTGCAGACCGACAAGGGTGCGTTGGTCATTGAGGCGGCTGACGAGGTCGCGGTGCAGATTGATAAGTTGGGCGTGACGATTCGCGACACCGAGACGGGCCGAGAGTATCGGCTGAAGCCCGGCAAGCATCCGATCCGCAGCGGCCAGTACCAGATTGACGTGACCGAGCTGCCATCGGGTCTGGAACTCAGCACGGACAAGTTCCGCCTCACGCGCGGTGGCGAAGAGCGCGTGACTGTGCGGCTCAAGACGCCCCAAGCACCCGCGCCGACGCCGCCGGCCGCGGTGCCGATGGGCGTCAATCTGTTGTTGGATGCCTCGTTTGAAGAGACGGCCCCCACGCTGTTGCCGCGCGGCTGGTCGTCGTGGCTCAACGACGGACCGACATTCCGTTGCGAGGTCATCGCCGATGGACGAACGGGTCAGCGGTGTCTGCACATTACCGGCGAAGGGACGCGCGCGGTCGTGTTCGCCAACAGCGTGCCGGTCGACCATTCAAAGCGTTACGCGCTCAAGGGTTGGGCCAAGTTCGACGGGGACAAGGACGCACGAGCCATTATCAAGTTCAACTACTTCCACGATGGCCAGTGGCTGGGAGTGCATGACCTCGTCGGCGTGACGGCAGATCAGCCAGGCTGGCATCTGCTGGAAAAGACCGATGCGGCCGACACCTATCCTGCAGCCTCCACGCTGGTCGCAACGTGTCATGTCGAGGGCAACGGCAGTGCGTGGTTCGACGATCTGGAGCTGATCGCCTACGACCGCGACATGCTGGCCAACAATTTTGAAGCGCGGCACGGTCGACACAACCGGCTGGCCACACCAGTTGCCCTCGATCGTTTTGTCGGTCGGTGGGAGACGACGTACCGCTTCCGCGCGACCGACGATGCGCCGCGAGAGGACGAACTCCAACTGGAGTCCGCGTCGGAGAAGACACTGGACGATCACCATCTCCTGTCGTTCGCCAAGGCCACCGCCGGCGACGAGCAGCGGCTGTTGCTGCTGACTTTCGATCCCAACTTCGCGGCGTATCGCCAGTGGTTCTTCAGCAGCAACGGCAAAGCGTTCGAGTCGCGCGGACAGTGGAACGATGCGGACCAATCGCTGGAACTGAGAATGCTGCCCGACGCATCGCGGCTGACCTCAGTCGAACGGTTCGTCGATGCCGGCCACACGGACGCCACGGCGCGGCAAGTTTTCCTGATGAGCATCAAGGATGTCGGAAGTTGGACATCGACGCGCAAGTCCGCATCTGCCCAAGTCGAAGTCGCTCCCGCGAATGGCCCAGCCGCGGAGTCGGCGGAATTGGCACTGCTCAGTCAGTTCGTCGGCGACTGGACGATTCGCTCCACGCTCCAGCCCTCCGTGTGGGAGCCGAACGGCCGCACCGAAATCGTGACCGAGCAGGTCGCCTGGATTCTCGGCGGCCGATTCCTGATGGCGCGTTCGTTCGCCGCCAACGATCACCTGACCACAATCTGGCTGGCAACCTGGGAACCACTGGAGAAGTCCTACCGCTTCTGGTTTTTCTCCGAGACGGGCACGAGCAGTCATTGGCGCGTCACCTGGGATGAAGTCAAACGCGGCTTCGATTGGACCGTGATGGAGATGCCTCCCCGCTGGATCGGCACCGGCTTCGAGCACTGGACTGACGCTGACACCTGCGACAAATCGTTCCTCATCAAAGATGAAAACAGTCGCGTGCTGCTGGACGGGACGCAGGTCAGGCGGCGGAAGTCGCCGTAGACTCAGAACTAAGTAGGGGTCGGATCTCAGTCTGCATCCAGACGCGCACCGTGAGAGCGAAAGTCAAATCGTATGACCGATCACACCCCACCATCAGACCCTCGGGCAGCCCCAAACAAGGCTCGCTGGCCCGGCATCCTCAGCCTGATCGCGGCTTACCTGTTCGGTCTCGCTGCCCTCCTGAGTGTCATGCTGGCCCCTGGCCGCCCGTCCGCGAGTCTCCTTCAGGCCCTGCCGTTGCTGGCCCTGGGCTTCGTGTTCCTCGTGATCGGTCTCAAGAAAATCGGACAGGCCGACCACATGAACCGCTTTTGGCCGGTCGCCATCGTTGCCGTGGGCATCATCCCGCCGCTTAGCTTCCTATGGATTCTTCCACCGCGCTGGCACCCTGATCTGGAAGTCAAAAACACGGGGATGAACGCGGTGACTCTTGTCTTCAAGGGCGGAACCTTCCTGTCTCAGCCCGGCCAGACGTGGAAAAACCGCTTCTACCCAGGCGACACGATCACTCTCCGCGCCAGCGAGTCTGTCGACGCCCCCTCGCGCACCGTGACGCTGCCGGAGCGCAATCCGAAGCCGTGGCCGCACCACCCCATCGCTCAGCGCTACACGGCCGAGGTCAACGCGGACGACCCGCAGAACATCCGCTTCGAGAACCGCCGCTTTGAGGAGATTACGTCTCCACCTTCCCCGTCGGAGCCGTGGCCATGACACTTCGAGAACATCAGCTTCGAGGAATGACTCAGATCATGCTATGCACGATCCGAATGCCACGGCGGTTGGGGTGTGGTCGGTCATTGGCGGGCGACGTTTGTCGACGAAGACCTCATTCTTCGCCTCGGCAGGGGCGTCGGACTGTCGCCACGGGTGGAGCGCAGCCCGCTGCGGGCGGAGCGCAACCCGTGGAACGGGGGAAATCGTGAGTCCCGTCCCGGAGGGCCGGCGGAAGGTCGTGGCGGGCTCCCGCTGCCGTTGCCCCATCCGGGGCAAGTCATCGCGCGGAATTCAAACCACGGGTTCCGCGTCGAGTGGCCAGGCCGCCGCGCCGCTCCACCCCTGGCGACAAGCCGGTCGCCCCTCTCGTGGCTGCAAAAGGCCGTTGACCTCGACACCTGTAGACCACCAATGAGCGACCACTCCCAGCGGTCGCCACATCGCGTTTGATGTCCAGGTCGATCGCCCCAAGTCAATTCCGTTGCCCCGGCTCCGCATAACGCCGTTCGTCAGATTCCTACCGCACGGACTCTGACGCGCCGGCCGCTCCTGCACCCGTCAACAATTGAGAATTTGCGGAAATGGTGACAAACGTAATTCCGGCAAGCCTCTCGTTCGATTCACGCACGGGCAAGGTGCGGAGCTAAGCCATGAGCCACGAACCGATGAGTGATCGCCCGACGGCCAAACCTTCGCTGGTGCGACAGATCTTGTGGGGAGCCTTCTGGTGCAACGCCGGAATGTTCCTGGTGGCTCCGATCGTGGCGCTGATGTACCAGTTCCCGGCCTGGCCGTATGGGAAAGTCGGCGGGCCAACGTCCTTCACGAATGGCTGGGACTGGTTGTTGGAAGACACGATCGGGGCAGTCTGGCTCACGCTGTTGTTCGGCATGCTTTCCGGCGGCGTGCTGGTTCTGGCGGTGCTGGGAGGCGCGGCCGGCGCCGTGACTTGCCAGATTTTCCGCCAACGACCTGACCGGCTGCGGTGGAAGACAATCTACGCGGCGCTGCTGATCGACTTGCTGGTGGCCGTGGTGTTGGCCCTGGCGGCAGACACTTTGGCCCCGCACTTGATGTTTCGCTCTTGAGTGTTGTCAGCGGCAGCCATGACCGGATGCTGGAGACATCGAGGTTCCGCGTCTCGCGACAGAGTCCACTCGCGGTCATGAGAAGTTCATCCGATGAGTCGGTCGCAGACGGCTGCCATGGTCCTGGAAATCATGGCTGCCATCGTGATCCTGGCTGGAGGCGCGGCGGGGATGGCGGCAGCGTGCGTCTCTGATCACGCTGGTGCTGACGGCCGTTCCTTGCTGGTTCGGCGCCATCTGCGACGCATGATCCGCGAAACCGTCTTTGATCGTCAGCGGCAGGGCGGCATCAGATCCCGCGGACTGTCTCTCGGCAGTCGCGTCGAAACGAGGCGGTGCTCCTGAATGGGGGCCGCCCTCTCCGCTGGCTTGGAGGAAGGGAGGCGAAAGGACTGAGATCACCGTCTTGGCCTTTGGCGCATGCTCCAGCACCACGGCCTCGACCTCCGCCGAGCCGGACACGTCCGGTGGCTTGACGACGCTCACCGGATTTTCGGACAGCTGTACCACGCGGACCTGCAAGTTCTGATGCCGTTGGGACACCCAGCCCTTCCTGCCGGACATCACCGGTTGGTCATCCAAGTCCGCGTAAATGATCACGTCCTGACGGGATAAAACCTGCTCGGGACGGAAGTTTGCGGTGTTTGCCTCCTCAGAATTCGGCGGGAAACGCCGCAGAATCGCTACCCCCGGACCAACCGCACGAAGGTTTTTACCTTGAGTTCGACAACCGGCCGACTGCCCGCGGCTTGCCAAAGTAGCTTTCAGGCATCCCATCGTCTGCCGCCATAAGCTGATTGGATGGCTGGGTGTCGCATCGCAAGGTCGAACTGAGAGCTCACCGTCACTGACTCCGTCGATCATCGCTTGCTGATTTGAGAGCAACTCTCCATGCCGAGTTTGATGACCGTCAAAGAGAACACACGCGGGGCGGCCGGGTCCACGAGCTCGCACGGCTGGATGCTGGCCGGCTGCGTGGGGGATCAAGCCGGTCTGTCGCAGGTGCCCGTCGCCAAGCTGCCGTTCTCGATCGGCCGCGATCCGTCCAACGATCTGCGTCTGGATTCCAAGCTGGTCTCCAAGCGGCATGCGGAGTTGATCGCCACGTCCCGGACAGTGCTCGTTCGCGACCTGGGCAGCACCAACGGCACGTTCGTCAATGGACGGCGGATTTTCGAGGCGAAGCCGATCGATCAAACTGATCTGGTGCAGTTCGCCAACTGCGAATTCCGCGTGGACCGCCAGCAGACCGGCTCCGACGCGCATACCGCCGTCGATTATTCGCTCGAAGACTTCTGGCTGTTTTCGCGGATGCAGGAGGTCATCGACGACGGCCGGCTGCGGATGGCGTATCAACCCATCGTCATGGGTCCGAACGCCGTCCCGGTCGGGTATGAAGCCTTGGTCCGCGCCGATGTGCCCGGCTGGACCTCGCCGGTCGAGCTCTTCGACGCTGCGGTCAAACTGGGCGTCGAGAAACGACTCAGCGCCCATTGCCGCGCCGAGGCCGTCAAGACGCTGAAGGATGTGCCGCTCTCCGGAACGCTGTTCGTCAACACGCATCCCCACGAATGCCTGGGGCCGGAACTGATTCAGTCGCTCGCCAAGTTGCAGAAAGAGGCCGACGGCCGCCGGCTGGTGCTGGAGATTCACGAGGAGGCAGTGCCGGACCTCAGCGCCATGCAAGAATTCCGCGCGGCGCTGCACGATCTGGACATCGGCCTGGCGTACGATGACTTCGGCATCGGCAAGTCCCGGCTGCTGGAACTCGCCCAGGCGCCGCCCGACTACCTCAAGTTCGATCGCGCGCTGGTGAAAGACCTCGGCAGCACGTCGGCCTCGCAGACGGCCTTGGTCCGCACGCTGCATCATCACGCGGAAGATCTGGGCATCATCACGCTCGCCGAGGGACTGGATTCGCAGTCGGCGTTCGAGGCCTGCCGCGACATCGGCTTCACGCACTTCCAGGGCTTTCTGTTCGGTCGCCCGCAGTTCGCCGCCGAAATCCTCGGATTGTCGCCGGCGAAGGCAACCGACCCGCGCCGCCGTCCGCCCAAGTCGGGGCGTTGACCGTATTGTTAGCCGCGACCCGGAGGCTTTGCGCAGGGGAGCGCTGCGTGGAGCGCGCATCGCGGATTGTGTTCTCCACCCAGCGCTCCCCTGCGCAAAGCCTCCGGGTCGCGGCTAACCAAACCATCTGCTACGTGCGATCGTACACGACGGTGCATTCCGGCAGGCTGGCGAGGAACGTGCGGCCGTAGGGCTTGGTGCGGACGCGGGGGTCCAGAATCGCCACCATGCCGCTGTCGGTGCGGCTGCGGATCAACCGGCCGAAGCCCTGCTTGAGCTTGATGACGGCTTCGGGCACCTGGTATTCGACGAACGGGTTGCCGCCGCGCCGCTTGATGTCCTCCACCCGCGCTTCCAGCAGCGGATGATCGGGGACGCTGAACGGCAGCTTGGTGATGATGACGTTCTGCAAAGCGTCGCCGGGGACGTCGACTCCCTGCCAGAAACTGTCGGTCCCGAACAGCACGCCGGCCGGGTCGTTGCGGAACTTCTCCAGCAGCAGATTCCGCGGCAGGTCGTCCCCCTGCACGTAGAGGCCGTAGTTCCGCTGCACCAGCCACGGCGTCAACCTTCGGGCACAGTTCTGGAGCATCTTGTAGCTGGTGAACAGCACGAACGCCCGGCCCTTGGTCCAGTCGACGTAGCGCTGAATCCGCTCGCACACGGCGGACTCGTACGCTGGCGGCTCGAGCGCGGGGTCGGGCATGCCGTCGGGCAGGACGAGCTTCACCTGCTTCACGTAGTCGAACGGGCTGCCGAGCTTCAGTTCCGCCGCCTTGGTGAGTCCCAATCGTTGCCGGATGAAATCGAAGCTGTCGGCTCCGACGGCGAGCGTAGCGCTGGTGAGGATGACGCTCGGCGTCTTGTTGAAGAGCTCGTCGCGGAGCACCGGGCCGACGTCGATCGGGGCCGATAACAATCGCACGCGGGCGTTTTCCGGGCCGAACTGTTCGATCCAGTAGACGTTGTCGGTTTCCGTCTGTTGCAGCCAGGCATTGAGCGAGTTCGCCAGCCCGGCGCACCGTTCCGCGGCGGCGGTGTACTCGATTTGTTCTTCCTCGTTCGGCAGCTTCTGACCGAACTGCTGGAGGGCCGTCGCCACTTCCTTGAGCGCCGGGCTGACGCCGTTGGTGATCGGCGGAGGGGACTTCACGCGGCCGTTGGCAGCCCCGCCGGTCTGTCGCCATTCGCGGATGTCGTTGAACAGTTCCCGGCCCTGAGCGCGGGCGCGCTGGACGAGCCGTTGCTCCTGGCTTGTTCCCACGCGGGCCAGCAGCCCCTTTTGCTGCCGTTCGTTGAACAGCTTGTTGAGCAGGTACTCCAGTTGCCCGCTGGTGATCGACAGGCCGAGGTGGTCGGCCGCGACCTGCTCGACGGTGTGGGCCTCGTCGAGAATGACGACGTCGTAGTCCGGCAGGACCGACGCCCCTTCGCGGCGCAACGCCAGATCGCTGAAGAACAGCGCGTGGTTGACCACCAGGATGTCGGCGTTCCAGACGCGGCGGCGGGCTTTGTAGTAGAAGCAGTCGCTGTAGGTCGGGCAGTTCTTGCCGAGACAGTTGCCGTGCTCGCTTTGAGCCTCTTCCCAGACCTGCGGCAGGGGCTTGAAATCGAGGTCGGCGAGGCTGCCATCGTTGGATTTCCGCGACCACGTCATCAACTGATCGAGCTGCTGGGCCTCCTCCGGCCGGGCGAACAGGCTCCCCGCGCGCTGAGCCGCGCCGCGCAGCCGACGCAGGCTCAGATAATTGGACCGCCCCTTGACGAGCACCGCCGAGAACTCGACCGGCAACACCGCGTTCAGGAACGGAATGTCGCGGGCGATCAACTGCTCCTGCAGGCTGATGGTGTGCGTCGAGACGACGATCTTTTTGCGTGGTCCGCCGGTCCCTTGGGACGCGGTCGCCGCGAGAATCGCCGGGACGAGGTACGCGAAGCTCTTCCCGGTGCCGGTCCCCGCCTCGACGACGAGATGCCCGCCCTTAGCGATCGCCCGTTCGACCGCGGCCGCCATTTCCAGTTGTTGCGGACGGGTCTCGTAGGTCGACAGTCGCTGCGCGATGCGGCCGGTGTCTCCGAGCACATCGTCGATGGCGAGCGGCACGGCGGTCACTCCGCCCGGCGCAGGGCGACAACGCACAGATCGTCGCGCTGATTGCTGTCGCCGAAAAACTTCTCGACGTCGTCCACCAGATAGGGCACCAACTGCCGCACCGGCTGCGGGCCGCGCTCAAGCGTCGCCGCCAGCCGCACGCGGCCGTAGATGTCCTGGGCCGCGTTCATCGCCTCGGTCAACCCGTCGGTGTAGAGCAGCACGGTGTCGCCCGGCGCGAGCTGCATCACCAACTCGCGATAGTTCTGCTGCGGCATGACGCCCAAAGGCATCCCGGACTCCTTCTGGCCGATGGACTGCACCTTGCCCTTCGCATTGCGCAACATCGGCGGCAGGTGGCCCGCATTGCCGAGCCGCAACTCGTGGGTCACCGGGTTGATGACTGCCAAGGCCAGCGTGATGAACCGGAAGCCGAGGCCGCTCGTGGCGATCTCAGTGTTGAGGCCGCTCAGCGCTTCGCCGGCCGACAGCGAGCTCAACAGGTGATACCGGGCGGAGGCGTGCAGCCGGGCCATCAGTAGCGCGGCGGGCACCCCCTTGCCGGCGACGTCCCCCACCGCGACCGCAATGTTGCCGTTGGGCAGGGGAATGTAGTCGAAATAATCGCCCCCGACGCGGTGCGCCGGCTCGTAGTAATCGGCGAACTCGTAACCCTTCACCGCGGGCGGCTGGTCGGGCAGGAACCCCAATTGCACCTGCGTGGCGAATTCGAGTTCGCGCTCGATGTCGCGCTGTTCGACGATCGATTCGTGCAACTTCGAGTTCTGGATGGCGAGCGCGCACTGCGAACAGACGCAGGCCAGCAGTTCGAGGTCTTCGCTGGTGAACTGCAACCCCAGGTCGCGCGTGCTGACCTGAATCGCCCCCAGCCGGGTGCCGCCCGGTTCGATCAGCGGGGCGCACATCACCGACCGGATCTGCAGTTCCAGCAGACTTTCGCTCGACGAGAACCGCCGGTCGCGGGTCGCGTCGGCGCTCAGAATGGCCTTGCCGCCGGCGAGCGCCTGCTCGACGATGGTCATGCTGATCGGCACGCTCTCGTCTTCGTCCAACCGCCGCGCCTTCGAGGTCCGGACGGCCAGCTTTCCCGTCGCGGCATCCTTCAGGAGAATGAACCCCCAATCCGCCTGCGGGAAAATGCTGAACAGCGCGTCGAGAATCAGCGGCAGCACCTTCTCGAACCGCAGCTCGCGGCCGAGCACGCTGGTGATCTCGAGGATCGCCTTCAGCTTCACCTCCGGCCGCACGTTCAGCCGGATCGTCTGGATGGAATCGGCGTCCACGCTGGCGAGGATCGACGAGCCATCGCTGACGTCCCCCTCAACGGGCGGCTCTTCCGGCAACCTGAGCGCGATGGCGCTGTCGTGATCGAGCGTCGGACGCTGCCGATTCCGCACCACGGGCGGCGGCTCATTCGGCGGCCGCGGCGTCACCGGCATCGTTGCCGAGGACGTCAACAGATACTGGAAGACGTAGTCGCAGACGTGAAGCTGGTCGCCGTCCTTGAGTTCGATCCGTCCGTGAATGGTCTCGTCGTTGAGTTGCGTGCCGTTGCGGCTGCGGAGGTCTTCCAGGTAATGCGTGCCGTGATTTTCGAGAATCTGGGCGTGTTGCCGGCTGACGGCGGCATTGTCGAGCACGATCTGGCAACCCGGATGCCGGCCCAGGACGGTCCGGTCGCCGGTCAACGGCACGAGCTGCCCGATCGCTCCTCCGCGGATCAGCTTCAGGAAGGCCACGACACAAAATCTCCGTGGGAAAGGGCGAACGGCGTCACGGCTCCCTGCCGTTCCTCATTCCCCGCCAACAGGTTATCGCGACGGGGAATTCGCAGCAACGCGGTTTCGAGGACTGGAGCTGGCTGAGTGAGTAGAGTGGCGTGTTCTTGGCCCCGGTAGGGGCCGCGGACTGTAGCCACGGGTGGAGCGCAGCCCGCTTCGGGCGCAGCGCAACCCGTGGAAAATTGTGAGATGATTTGTCCCGTCCCGGAGGGCCGGCGGAAGTTCGCTTGACCCATCAATTCCTTTGCTCCTCCGGAGCAATCGGCACCATGAGACTCGCACCACGGGTTCCGCGTCGGGCGGCGTTGCCGCCGCGCCGCTCCACCCGGTGGCTACAGTCCGGTCGCCCCTGCCGGGGCTGAGGATGCGTGGGCTGCAATATGATTCGACTCACGATGAACGACGACAAGGCTGGCAGGAGCCGATGAACCAAACGAAAGGCGAGGGGTGGCCGGGGCTGGACCGACCAACGGGAGGGAAGCCCCGGTGAGCGCGCACGAGACCGGGGCTTCGCCGAAGCGGCTCCAGCCCCGGCCACCCGCCACTTCCTCACCTCCATGCCCCGTCGAACACCTGCAGCCGGTGATCGCTCGCCAGCGTCGTCCGCAATTCGTAATTCACCGGGGCGATCCGCGGGCCGGTCACACACTGGTCGATGGCCAGCATCGGCGCGAAAGAGGGCCAGGTGTAGCCACAGCCGCGGCCGACGGTGTCGAAGGCGTGGCGGTAGCCGTCGGGCAGTTGCGACAATCCCCACGAGCGGCGGGGCGCGTTGAAGTCGCCGATCACGAGGTCCGGCTGATGTTGCTCAATGAGCGCGTTGATCTCCCGCAGCACGGGGTCGCGCGCGACGTTCAACTCCGACGGCAGGTCCACGACCATCAGTTTGAGCGTTCGCCCCGCGTGGTGCCAATCGACGAGCTTCACCATCGTCCGCCGGCGTTCCAGCAGCGTCTCGCCGAGCCGCAGCGAACCGCGGGCAACGACGGCCAGCCCGGCGAACTGTGCCGTTTGATAGTCGTCGCCCAGGATCTCGCAATACGTCACCACCCCGTCGGGATGACCGGCTTCCGACAACACGTACACATCGGCGTGCAGCGCCCGCATCACGTCCATCGCTCCCGACCAACGAAGCCGGCTGGCGACGTTCCAATGCACGACGCGGAAGTCCGCCGCGACTGGGGCCGGTCGGGTCGCGAACGGGCGGTTCTCGACGAACACCGCGACAACCAACGGCGGCAGCGTCAGGCACGCCGTCAGCCAGACGGCGCGACGATGGCGTCGCCTGATCTCAAAGATCGTCGCCGCCAGAAAAACGAGCGTCACGAGCGGCGACGGAACGTAGAAGCACAGCCCCGTCAGCCACGTGGCATCGCGGAACACCTGGCCGACGATCCAAACCAACCCGATCAGAATCGTGACGATCAACGACCATCGCCCCGTGGGCTTCGTTGCTGTCGTGCCCGATCCTTCTTCCAACGACACAACCATCTCCGCCACGTCCGTGCCCGCGGGTGCGCGATTCGGGTCAACCGGGCGGCGACATTTCCGGCGTGTCGCGGAAGACGTCGCCGATCCACGTCGTCCCCAGTCGGTTCTTCATGGGCAGCGGGTTGCCGTCCACGTCGGTCAGCGGCAGCGGCTGGTCCCACTTGCAGGTGGCGTACGAGACGACCGCCATCAGGACCACGGACACCGCGAACGCCGGGGTCGAGGCGATGTACACCGCATCCCACAGGGCGGCTTGAATCAGCTTCCAGGAGGCTTCGGTCCCTTCGGGGATGTTGGTCGCGTAGGTCGTCGGATAGAGGGCGACGGCGCACGCCACCCACACGGCAAAGCCGGACACCGACGACACAATCGCCCCCGTGCGATTGGCCTTCAGCGAGTACATGCCGAACGCGAACGGCGCGAACATGCCCACCAGCAGGATCGACCACGCCATCAGCGCCAGCTTGTACGTTTCCTGAATCGCGAGGGCGAGCGCCATGCAGCAGACGCCGATCACCACCACCATGATCCGCGTCCACATCAGCTTCTGCACGTCGTTGAGCCGGGCGCCGGTCAGCGGGAAGATGTTCTCGGTGACCACCGACGCCCCGGCGAGGATCGCGCTGTCGGACGTGCTCATCATCGCCGACGTGAGTGCCGCGATGAACAGCACGTTCATCCACAGCGGCAGATACTCGACCGACGCCATCAGCAGCAGGCTTTCGATCTGCTCGTCGGGAATGCCCGGCTGCAGTTTGTGCATCATGATGCCCACCAACGGCGACATCACGCCGAACGTGAAGTACAGAATGGCGGCGAAGTAGCTGCCCCAGACCGAGGTCGCCTCGTTGTGGGCCGACATCGAACGCTGCATCAGGTCTTGGGTGGCGACGCTGCCCAGGCCGATCGTCAGCCACGCCGAGATCCAGTAGGACCAGCCGAGCACGCCGGTGTATCCCAGATAGCCCTGCTCGCCCGCCAGTGGCAGCATCGCGAACGGTTCCGTCACGTTCACGCTGCCGTTGTGGTCCAGCAGCCCGTCGATGCCGCCGACTTCCTTCAGCACGCACAGGAACACCGCGGTGATTCCGCCGGCGGTGAAGAACATCTGGATGAAGTCGAGCAGGGTGTCGGCGAGCATGCCCCCCATCGTGGTGTAGCCGGTGACGATCACGCCGACCAGCACCACGCCCATCCACGGGTCCCAGCCGAGCAGCGAGTGACAGACAATGCTGCCGGCGACGAACTGGGCCGACGTCCACGCCAGATAGGCCAGAATCTGCACGATCGAACTGACGAGGCTGAACTCTTTGCCGAACCGCTTCTCGAAGAAGTCCACCACGGTCAGATACCGCGCCCGCCGCATCAGGCGGATGAAGAAGAATCCGGAAATCAGCAGGCAGACCACGGCCCCGAACGGATCGAAGATGACCCCTTGAAAGCCGTACTTGTAGCCGTTGGCGCTGGCCCCCATCAGCGTCTCGGCGGCGAACCACGTCGCCATGATCGACGACGCCGTCATGTAGATCGGCAAGCCGCGGCCGGCGACCACGAAGTCGGCCGCGTTATTCACCCGCCGCGAGGCCCAATAGCCGATGCCCAGGCGCACGAAGAAGAAGACGATGATGCCGGTAATCACCCACCGGGTGTGGGGGTAGCTCGACAAGTCCATAGCCGCGGTGCTCTCCCAGGATTGTTCGCGGAACCAATGATGGCGGCGGCCGGGCCGCCCGAGGCGCGGGAGTAGTATAGGAAACGGTGGTCCAAAACACGACAGCGACAGGCGAGGGCGTGGCCGGGGGGGGAAGTGCGTCTTGATTCTGGGCGTCTTCCCCTCCGGCCCCCTCGCCCCCGCTTCGGGGAGAGGGTCGGGGTGAGGGGG
>Ga0163151_10003500_pt1 | contig 22486 bp, 15 predicted proteins | sample OliLakLV19MP5IB2_FD_145596 | JGI IMG/M metagenome (GOLD analysis project Ga0163151, IMG submission 145596) | Freshwater microbial mat bacterial communities from Lake Vanda, McMurdo Dry Valleys, Antarctica - Oligotrophic Lake LV.19.MP5.IB-2 | ecosystem: Environmental > Aquatic > Freshwater >... | reverse complement strand
ATCCATTTTTCCGTTCAATTCTTTTGATGTCAACCATTTGTAAACAGCATTCATGTCATCTCCTTTCACGTCAATTTTCTCCATCATCTGAAATGTTACACCATAATTTTTGGTGCAAAATTCTTTGATTTCGTCATTTGTACCTGGTTCTTGTCTGCCAAAATTATTTGCAGGAAAGCCAATGATGACAAAGTTTTTGTCTTTGTATGTTTTGTATAATTTTTCTAAATCTTCATACTGAGGAGTGTAACCACATTTGGATGCAGTATTGACAATCATTATTTTTTTTCCTTTTAAATCAGAAAAATTAAAATCTTTTCCATCAATCGTCTTTGCTTTCAAATCATAAAAGGAAGCCGTATTTATTTTAACTGTAAATGCTGAAAGTGCAACAATGGCAACTAGCAGTAAAGAAATTTTCATTTTCATAGTTTTAGTATTTAAAGGGTTATCAAATGTACGAAAAACAAACAGAAATCGATTTTGTTCTGTAAAATAATTCATTCAATGTGTTGATTTGATTGTATCTTTGATAAAAAATTTGACACACACCTTATGAAGATTCAATTTTTAGGAGCAGCGAGAACAGTGACGGGCAGTAAGCATTTGATTATTGCTGAAGACGGAAAAAAAATATTGCTGGATTGTGGGTTTTTCCAAGGAAAAGGCTCGGAAACAGACGGAATGAACCGTGAATTTAATTTCGATCCTGCTGAAATTGATTATTTAATACTTTCTCATGCACACATCGACCATTCAGGAAACATTCCCAACTTAGTGAAACAAGGATTTAAAGGTCCTATTGTTTGTACAAAAGCGACATTGGATTTGTGCAAAATCATGCTTACAGATAGCGCTCATATCCAAGAAAACGATGTGAAATTTGTAAATAAAAGAAGAGTAAAACATGGTGAAGCACCTTTAAAGCCACTTTATTCTGTAAAAGATGTCGAAAAATGTTTATCGCAATTTATTGGAATCAATTACAACACAAGTTATTCGGTATCTGAAAATTTGAGCGTTAGTTTCACTGATTCTGGACATATCTTGGGAAGTGCTGCTGTTAATATAGAATTAACAGAAAATGGAATCACTAAAAAGATTTGTTTTACTGGAGATATTGGAAGATACAATGGTTCTATCTTAAAAGACCCACAACCTTTCCCTCAAGCAGAATACATTATTGCTGAATCAACTTATGGTGATCGACTTCATAGTCCGATGGTTGATAGTGAACAAAAACTATTTGATGTTATTTACAATACCTGTGTTACAAAAAAAGGCAAAGTGATTATTCCAGCTTTTAGTTTGGGCCGTACACAAGAACTAGTGTATGCGCTAGACCAGATGGAAAAGAAAAAAATGTTGCCGAAAATAAATGTTTATGTAGACAGTCCATTGTCGGTAAATGCTACAAACATTATGAGAGCTCATCCTGAGTGTTTTAATGACGACATTTTAGAATACATGAAAAATGATCCCGATCCATTTGGATTTAATAATTTGATTTACGTTCAAGATGTGGAAGAATCAAAGCAATTGAATGAACGCAAAGAGCCTTGCATCATCATTTCAGCATCAGGAATGGCAGATGCAGGAAGAGTAAAGCACCACATAGCCAACAATGTTTCCAATCCAAACAACACCATTTTGATGGTTGGTTATGCAGAGCCACATTCGTTAGGTGGAAAATTAAGAAACGGAAGCAAGGTTGTAAAAATATTTGGTATCGAACACCAAGTAAATGCTGAAGTAGTAATCATTGATTCGTACAGTGCGCATGGCGATTACAAAGAAATGATTGGCTATTTTGAATGTCAAGACAAAAAACAAGTTAAACAAGTATTTTTGGTGCATGGCGAATATGATGTTCAAATAAGTTACAAAGAAAAACTAAAAGAAGCAGGCTTTAAACACATTACCATTCCTGCACAAAATGATATTATAGAAGTAAATTAAATGCTGGTTAAACAAATTCAATATCTCATCCTGAAAGAGCTTAAACTCGAGCTCCGTAACAAGTATGCGCTTGGAGGAATTTTATTGTACGTTGTTTCAACTGTTTTCATCAGCTATTTATCCTTCAAAAAGATTGTGACTCCTGCTACCTGGAATGCCTTATTTTGGATTATCCTCCTCTTTGCATCTATTAATGCTATTGCTAAAAGCTTTATTACGGAGACGAAAGGAAGATTACTCTACACCTACACATTAACGAGCCCTCAAGCCGTTATTCTTTCAAAAATTATATACAATTCACTGCTTCTAATTGTATTATCAGGACTGTGTTTGTTGGCGTACACCTTATTTATAGGAAATATCATTCAGGATTTACCTTTGTTTTTAATCACTTTATTGATGGGGAGCTTAGGTTTCTCGTCTTTATTGACTATGGTTTCCGCCATTGCCTCCAAAGCAGGGAATAATTTTACACTGATGGCTATTTTAAGTTTCCCAATCATTATTCCTCTATTGATTGTCTTGATTAAACTATCAAAAAATGCAATTGATGGATTGGAGCGCTGGGATTTGAATTATTTAACAATTTTAATGCTTCTGAATCTGATAATTATCGCATTATCTTATGTATTATTTCGCTACCTTTGGCGCGATTAATTTGGAATTAATCATCTATAAAAAAAATCCCTCGTGCCCCTTTACAAAAGGGGAAATTGAGATTGGATTTGTTAAGATTATTTAGAATTACACAAAATTGTGGTGAGTGAAAATAAAGTCAATATTAGCAGTAACAGTTCCTCCCCTTTGGGGAGGTTAGGAGGGGCTTGGTGGAAAATAATTGCAGTGATTTTTGTATTGTATACCATCGTTGCTGGATTTTTAATTCCAGTTCCTGCTCAACCCATTTTACACGAAACCATACGGAACCTCTACTTTCACGTGCCGATGTGGTTTTCCATGATGACCATTCTTTTTGTTTCTCTTTGGCACAGCATCAAGTATCTAGGAAAATCAAGCATTGACAGTGATATTAGTGCTGCGCAAGCAGCAAATGTAGGGATGTTGGTGGGCGCTTTGGGCTTGGCAACAGGATCGGTGTGGGCGAAATACACTTGGGGTGCTTGGTGGGTGGCAGATACCAAACTAAATGGAGCAGCCATCACCATGTTGATTTACTTGGCTTATTTTGTTTTAAGAGGTTCTATCGATGAAGAACAAAAGCGCGCGCGCATTTCTGCAGTCTACAATATTTTTGCCTACGTTTTGCTGATTGTGTTTTTAATGATATTGCCTCGAATGAGCGACTCACTTCATCCCGGTAATGGTGGGAACCCTGGATTTAACAATTATGATTTAGATAAAAATATGCGGATGGTCTTTTATCCTGCTGTAATTGGTTGGATTTTATTAACCGTTTGGATTTTCACATTAAGAGTGAGAATAGAAAAATTAAAAAGAAAAAAATTATTCAATGACTAGTACTTTAAATAAAATCATGCTTTCTGTTGCATTGCTCTTTGTTTCTGCAACAGCATCAGCACAAGAAACAAATGCACCAATAGAAATGGCAACAGGATTATATCAATCCGGAAAAATTTATGTTGTTGTAATTGTTATGTCATTAATTTTTGTTGGCATCGCAGGTTATCTGATAATGTTAGACAGAAAGATTAGTAAGTTGGAAAAAGAATCGAAATAAGTAGACAATTAAAAACAAGTAGGCAATAAAACAGTTGGCAGTTGGTCGTGAGGTTTCACTCGCGATGGAGAGCATAGCCTCTCCACAAGAAAAAAATGAAAAATAAAAAATTAATCCGAAATTAGTAATTCGTACGTCACCCTGAGCGGAGTCGAAGGGCGTTTTATTTTTTCGTAATTCGTTGGAGTAGATAATTAATATTTAGCACAAAAATTACCATGAAAAAAATACACATACTTGGCATCATCATCATTGCAATTGCAATCGGAGCCATATTCACCACATTAAACAACACTAGCACCTATGCAAGTTTTGCAGAAGCAGCGAGTGAGCCTGATAGCGAATTTCACGTTGTTGGAAAATTAAATAAAGATAAAGAAGCTGTCTATGATCCAAAACTTGACGCCAACCTTTTTACTTTTTATATGGTTGACAACAAAGGAATGGAATGCAAAGTTGTACTACATAAAAATAAACCACAGGATTTTGAGCGTTCTGAACAGATTGTATTAATTGGACAAATGCAAGGACTAGAGTTTCAGGCTTCAGACATTTTGATGAAGTGTCCTTCTAAATACAATGAAGGCCAGCCTCAAGCTAGTAAATAAATTTTAGAATTTAAAATTTGTAGAATTTTAGAATAATAAATAGTACAAAATAAATCAACAACTCTACAAATCAAAAATTAAATATAATGGAGTACATCGGTGAACATTTAGGAATTGGTAAAGTTGGAAATGTATTCGTTATTCTTTCCTTTGTTTTTGCACTTTTAGCAAGTATATCTTATTTTTTAGCGGCAAAGGAAAACGAAGAAGCTGCTTCTTGGAAAAAGATTGGCCGAATTGCATTCCGTTTGCATGGCTTATCTGTAATGGGAATTGTGGGCACATTGTTCGTAATGCTGATGAACCACTATTTCGAATACGAATATGTTTGGCATCATAGCAACCGAATAATGCCTATGCGTTATATCATGTCTTGCTTTTGGGAAGGACAAGAAGGTAGTTTTTTACTTTGGACGTTCTGGCATGTTGTGCTTGGTTTAATTTTACAACGCACTGCAAAAAACTTTGAAGCTCCTGTTATGTCGATTATTGCATTGGTTCAAGTTTTTCTTGCTTCCATGCTTTTAGGAATCACTATTGGCGAATATCATTTAGGAAGCAATCCATTTACAGTTTTATTACGCGAGCATCCTGAGTATTCTAAAATCCCACTTTTTTCGGATGCAAATTATCTTGCCAATCCCGCATTTGACGGAAGAGGATTAAATCCTTTACTGCAAAACTATTGGATGACGATTCATCCTCCTACTCTATTTTTAGGATTCGCTTTAACAGTTGTTCCGTTTGCATATGCCATTGCAGGATTGTGGAAAAAACAATTTAATGAATGGTTAAAGCCAGCTTTACCTTGGACGTATGCTGGAGTTACCGTTTTAGGAATAGGAATTTTAATGGGTGGTGCTTGGGCTTACGAAGCTTTGAGTTTTGGTGGTTTCTGGGCTTGGGATCCTGTTGAAAATGCTTCTTTGGTTCCTTGGTTAGTATTGGTTGGTGCAGCACATTTAATGTTGATTAATAGAAACAAAGGACAATCATTATTTACTGCATTTTTTTTAGCAATCCTTTCCTTTCTTTTGATTTTATATTCTACTTACTTAACGCGCAGTGGAATATTAGGTGAAACATCTGTCCACTCTTTCCCAACTGCTGGTATGGCTGGACAATTACTTGTTTATATGTTCTGCTTTGTAATTATGGGAATGGGGTTGCTTATCATCCGTTGGAAGCATTTCCCTAAACAAACATCAGAAGAGGCTATCTGGTCTCGCGAATTCTGGATGTTTGTTGGAGCAATTGTATTATTGGTTTCTGCTTTTCAAATCAGCTTCTATACTTCTATTCCTGTCTGGAACAAATTATTCGGGACGAATAAAGCTCCTTTGAAAGAAGTCATTAAGTTTTATAATAACTGGCAATTGCCTTTTGCTTTTGTTGTTACCATGTTGATTGCAATCGGACAATTTTTCAAATACAAAAACACCAATATAAAAGAATTTTTAAAGAAGATAGCGATATCATTTTTTGTTGCATTGGCATTTACTTTTTTAATGATTTACATTTTAGATTTTGATGATCGCTATTTTTCAATTTTACTTTTCTCATCAATTTTCGCAGCAGTAGCGAACATTGATTATATGTTCAGAGTATTGGGCGGGAAAGTTAGAAAAGCAGGAGCATCCATCGCACACATTGGATTTGCATTGGTATTATTAGGCGCATTGATTTCGACATCTAAAAAAGAAGTGATATCTCAAAACACTTCCGGAAAAGATGTTGCTCAATTAGGAAAATCATATTCGAACAACGACAATATTTTACTCACTCAAGGCGACACCTTGAAAATGGGAAAATATCTTGTGACATATGTTGGAAAACGACACGAAGGAATTAATATTTATTTTGATGTAGATTATTTTACAAAAGACGAAAACGGAAACTTAGTAAAAGAATTTAGATTAGCTCCATTGCTGCAAACCAATCCACGCATGGGAAATGTTGCTGAACCAGACACTCGCCACTTTTTAACTTACGATGTGTATACCCATATTACTTTTGCAGATATGGAAATGCTTAAAGATAAAAAAGAAACTGGTGATGAATATGCTCAAGCAAAAAACCATACAATCAAAAAGGGTGACACATTATTCTCATCCAACGCCATTATCATTTTCGATTCACTTTCTGTTAATGTTGATAAAGCAAAATACCAGTTAAAAGAAAACGACATTGCTGTAGAAGCGCATTTTCAGGTATTAGACATCAGAAAAAAATACAAAGCAAATCCGATTTATGTGATTCGCGACAATAGTATCCAGCCTATCGAATCAAAAGTAGATGAGTTGGGATTGAAGTTTATGTTTTGGCAAATCAATCCAGAAGACGGAAAAATCCAAATCTCTCTTCAAGAGAAAAAATCAAACGTGCGCGATTTTATTGTAATGCAGGCAATGATTTTTCCTTACATCAACATTCTTTGGATTGGTTGTATTGTAATGGCTATTGGAACAGTGTTAGCAATAGTAGAACGAGTAAGAAAAAAATAAAAATCGAATTAATAGCCCCGTCCTTTAGGTCGGGGCATAATAACAAAAAAGGTTAATGGGCTTTAGCCCAAACTAATCCTATCTCAATTGGAATTTAAAATCAAAATATCAATCATAGGTGCAGGCAACTTGGCCACACAACTAGGATTGGCTTTGCACAACGAAGGATATTTAATATCTCAAGTATACAGTCGTTCTCAAAAAAACGCTTCCATCTTATCTAAAAAATTAAAAGCTGAAGCAATTAGCGATATTAAAAAACTTTCTTCTGATTCAACTATTTACATTATTGCTGTGAAAGATGATGCTATTGAATCGGTTGCAAAACAATTAAAACTTAAAGACAAAATAGTTATTCATACTTCTGGAAGCGTTTCAATGGAAGTTCTTCAAAAGTCTTCAAAAAATTATGGAGCATTTTATCCATTACAAACATTTTCGAAAGAGAAACAATCTAATTTTAAAACCATTCCAATTTGTATTGAAGCAAATAATAACAACACTTCCACCACATTACAATACTTTGCAAAAAGCATCAGTAGCAATGTGAAGAGAGTAAATTCAGAACAACGAAAAAAAATTCATTTGGCTGCAGTGTTTGCATGCAACTTTAGCAATCACATGTATGCTATTGCTGAACAATTACTAGCAAAAGATAAATTATCGCTTGATTTATTAAAACCGCTTATTGAGGAAACTGCTAATAAGATAAAAGAAAACAAGCCTTCAAAAGTGCAAACAGGTCCTGCAATACGTAAAGACAAAAATACAATGGATGCTCATTTGAAAATGTTGTCGAAAGAAAAGGATTTGAAAAAGATGTATGAATTGATTAGTAAGAGCATTGGGATTTCTCCGCTTCGGTCGAAATGACAACCAAAATTGGTCATCGTCATGCTGAGCGGAGTCGAAGCATATATGATACAGCGCTGCAATTATCTACCCTTCGACTCCGCTCAGGGTGACGGTCCAAAATGACTAAAGTATTAAATGAAATAAACAAAGAAAATCGTAATTTAGTAGCGATGGAAAACTTTAAAACAAAACTTACACGAGTTAAAGCATTTATTTTTGATGTGGATGGAGTACTTACCAACGGCTCCGTAACATTAATGCCAAATGGCGAACAAGTACGTGTAATGAACATCAAAGATGGTTATGCATTGCAATTAGCTGCTAAAAAAGGCTACAAAATTGCCATTATCTCTGGCGGAAAATCAGAAATGGTACGTACACGATTACTTGGATTGGGGATAACCGATGTTTATTTGGGTTGCCATACTAAGATAGATACGTTTAAAGAGTTTATTGAAATTCATAAAATTAACCCCGATGAAATACTTTATATGGGTGATGATATTCCTGATTATGAAGTAATGAAACGAGTTGGTGTTCCAACTTGTCCTAATGATTCGGCTCAGGAAATAAAAGATATTTCTATTTACATTTCAGATAAAAAAGGTGGAGAAGGTGCTGTGCGCGATGTGATTGAGCAAGTATTGAAAGTACAAGATAAATGGTTGGATAAAGAAGGATTTGTATGGTAGGTAATAGTTCAAGGTTTTAAAGTTTAAAGTTCAAAGTTTTATGTTAGCATTTCTTAAATTAATACGAATACAAAATTTACTCATCATTGCATTCACGCAGTATGTGGTGCGTTGGTGCATTATTTATCCTATTATTAAAGTCAGCAGTACTTTTTACGAACTACAACTTTCCGAACTTAATTTTTTCTTACTTGTTCTTTCGACTGTAATGATTGCTGCGGCTGGTTACGTTATTAACGATTATTTTGATGTTAATATTGATAAGGTGAATAAGCCAGAACGCATGGTTATTGGCAAAGGAGTAAAGAGACGCGTTGCAATTGGCGCACATACTTTAATAAATGTTTTAGCAATAATGATTGCTCTTTACGTTGCCTATTCAATTGACTCTTGGAGATTAGCTTTAATCCATTTTGTTTGTGCTGGAGGTTTATGGTTTTATTCAACTAGTTTTAAACGCCAATTTTTAATTGGAAATGTTATTATTGCATTATTTACAGCCCTGGTCCCTCTAATTGCTGTTGTTTACAATATGATTCCGATTTATCGCGAATACATTCCTATTGAAGAAAATTTAAGTTTTATTTCTGTTTGGGAATACACCATTGCTCTTTCATTTTTTGCTTTCATAACAACTCTATTACGTGAAATCATCAAAGACATTGAAGATGTGGATGGTGATACAGAATACGGCTGTAAAACAATGCCCATTTTAATTGGAATAAAAGCTACTAAGAACATTGCAATGTTTATAGCTTTCTTAACAATAATCTGCCTAGTCTTCATTCAAATTGAATTTTTAAAATTAGATGATATAGTTTCGTTAGTTTATTTTATTGTTGCCTTACAACTACCTTTGGCATTTTTGATATACAAAATAAAAACAGCACAAGAGAAAAAGCAATTTCGCTTTGCAGGTAATTTCTCAAAATTTATCATGCTGATGGGAATTTTATACCTTTTTGTATTCGCTTACCTAATACTTCACGACTTCCTGCATGTCATTTGAGAATCTTAAAAAATATCAATTGCTGTTGGCATCCAAATCGCCACGCAGACAATATTTATTGAAAGAACTCGGATTGGACTTTGAAGTCCGCACCAAAGAAATAGACGAAAGCTTTCCTGACAATTTAAAAGCACAAGAAATTCCACTTTATCTCTGCAAAAAAAAAGCAAATGCCTTTGATGAAGAATTAAAGGACAACAGCATTGTTATTACTGCTGATACAATTGTTTGGTTGCCCGAAACCAAAGAAGTACTTAACAAGCCCGAAAACTTTAATGATGCAGTTCGTATGCTACAATTACTTTCCGGAAAGATGCATGAAGTATATACGGGAGTTTGTTTAAAATCCAAACACAAAACAAAATCATTTTATGCTTTGACAAAAGTTCATTTCAAACCACTTACCTTGCAAGAGATAGGGTTTTATGTAAGCAACTATCAACCTTACGACAAAGCAGGTAGTTACGGAGCTCAGGAGTGCTTGCCAACCGAAATGAATCCTTGCTCCAAAGAAGAAATTGATTTCCTGACTAGTTTAAACAAAACTAACATCATTATAGAAAGTCGCTCCGAAATGAAGGCTGGCAATGGACTTGTTGCTATTGAAAAAATTGAGGGTTCGTACTTTAATGTAATGGGCTTGCCGGTGAAGGAATTGTATGAAGAATTGTTGAAGTTTAATCAACTGTGAGCCCCTTTCTACAAAAACTAGTAAAATGCAAAGCCCCGAGAAAAATTTCTCAGGGCTTTTTCTATTTAATTTTTTATGATTAACTCACAACTTTTTTTACTAAGTCAGCTGCTTCTTGCAGAGTAATTGCAGAAAACACTTTTAATCCTGAATCGTCAATAATTTTTTTTGCTTCAATAGCGTTTGTTCCTTGTAAACGAATGATGATTGGAACGCTAATGTTTCCAATGTTTTTATATGCATCTACAATTCCTTGTGCAACTCTATCGCAACGTACAATTCCACCAAAAATATTTACTAAAATTGCTTTTACATTTTTATCTTTTAAGATGATACGGAATGCTTGCTCCACACGTGCAGCATTTGCAGTACCTCCAACATCTAAAAAGTTGGCAGGATCTCCGCCTGATAATTTAATGATATCCATTGTTGCCATTGCTAATCCAGCACCATTCACCATACAACCAACGTTACCATCTAATTTCACATAATTTAAATCATGTTCTCCGGCTTCAACTTCTGTAGGATCTTCTTCTGTTTTATCACGTAAAGCCAATAAATCGGGGTGACGAAAAAGTGAATTTCCATCTAACGAAACTTTAGAATCTACCGCAATGATTTTATTGTCAGATGTTTTTAAAACAGGATTGATTTCAAACATCGATGAATCTGTTGCTTCGTAAGCTTTATAAAGCGAAGCAATAAATTTTGTCATTCCTTTAAATGCTTCTCCGCTTAGTCCTAAGTTAAAAGCAACTTTACGACATTGAAAATCGCGCAAACCAACTGTCGGATCAATTTCTTCTTTGAAAATTAAATGAGGGGTATCGTGTGCAACTGTTTCAATATCCATTCCTCCTTCTGTAGAATACATAATTGTATTTCTACCTTTTGATCTATCCAAAAGAACGCTAACGTAAAATTCTTTTGTTTCTGATTCACCAGGATAATAAACATCTTGAGCGATTAATACTTTAGATACTTTTTTTCCTGTTGCACTTGTTTGAAGTGTGATCAAATTATTTCCCAAGATGTTTGTAGAAATAGTTTTTACATCGTCCAATGATTTAGCCAATTGAACACCACGTTGTTCTGTTCCTGCAATTTTACCTTTACCGCGACCACCAGCATGAATTTGTGATTTCACAACCCACCATCCGGTACCAGTTGTTTTTTGCAATTCTTTTGCAGCTTCAACAGCTTGTTCAGGTGTTTCAGCAACAATACCTTCCTGGATTGCAACTCCAAAGCCTTTTAAAACAGCTTTCCCTTGATATTCATGTATGTTCATACGATAATGGTTTTAGATTTAAGAGTTTCAAAAGTATGTTTTTTATTGAAGAATATCAAATTTGTTTTATCCACAATTTTCGAACTTTGCAAATCATTTAAAAACCATAGAAAATAGCGCTTCACTTCTGTTGTCGGGACATTACAGACATTAACGAACAACCTTTGTTTGTATTTGCTATTAACAGATCCCGACTTTTGTCGGGATTAGTCAGACTAAGCATTCTAACCTTCGCTTGTATTTGCTACCAGCAGATCCCGACTTTTGTCGGGATAAGTCAGACTAAGCATTCTAAAGAATGCTTAGTCTGACTAAATAAAAAATCCCCTAACACTTTCATGTTAAGGGATTTCAAAAAATATAGAAAAACACTATTTCTCTTCTTCTGTTTTAGGTGTTTCGCCTTTTTTAGCGTAACGAGTTCTGAATTTATCAACACGTCCTGCTGTATCTACCAATTTAACTTTACCAGTATAGAAAGGGTGTGACATGTGAGAAATCTCCAACTTAACAATTGGATACTCATTTCCATCTTCCCACTTTACTGTTTCTTTGCTTTCAACACATGACTTTGTTAAGAATGAATAATCAATACTCAAATCTTTAAATACTACTAAACGATAGTTTTCTGGGTGAATTCCTGCTTTCATTTTATTCTTTTTTTTATTTCGGACTGCAAATATAGGTATTTGTATTAAATCTACAATGTTTTTAAATAAAATCTTTTATAACCCAATCAGGCTGGCATTTTAACACATAGAAACATAGGAAATTAAGGAAGCTAAAGCTCTTGTAGTCGCTCATAGGCTATGTATAAAGCTTGCTTTATCTATCTGAAATAGAAAACACAGAAATCTATAAAAATTATGTTTATATGTGTTATAAATTTTCAAGCCATAGTTAAAAACCTCTTATCTTTGTTCCATGAAAAAAGCCCTTTTCAAGATACTTGCAAGCTTCAACAAGGCTGTTCTACCCAAATACTACATGAAGGATCTCAAAAACCTTAAAAAGTGGGAAATGGCATTAATTGGCTATAAATATTGGGTAACAACCAATTCCTTGGACTAGTCAATTAACTCCTGCAACCAAGCATCTTTCACACCAGCATCTTTTGCAATTTTTAACTTCTGAAAGGCTTCCTCTTTGGTTGTACATTTAAACATGAAAATGTAATTGAAGTTCTTCGGTCCGGAATATACCCAATCAACCGTTTGATAGCCTTTTGCTACAAAACGCTTTGTCTCCGCTTCAGCTAAATCTCTATAAAAATAAGTTCCAATTACTACATAATAACCTTTTGCTGGCTTATATCCATCTTCATCAGTAAACTCTACTTTTTGATTAGTCACAATCAGCACTCCATCTTCAACTCTCTTATTACTACTATTGGCGGCCATTTGCGAGTTTTGATTTTCGCTATTAGGAGCAATGTTTTGATTAGATGCTTGTTGTTTCGACAACTCATCCACTTTGTCACTCAATTCTTTTAACTTTGCTTGGCTTGCATTTAACTCTGTCGCCAGACTATCCATGCGTTTTGCAGTAGCTTCATTTTCTAATCTTTTATCTTCTTTTGGTAATTCAGCAATTTCTGCTTTTTTATTTTTTCCGAATTTAAAATTCAACATTAATTCATGCGCCATTCCTGAATATTCACCAATATCACCAATAATAAAATCGTAGGAATAACCTACATACAATTGCTTATGAATACAAAATCCAACATTGGCTCCAACTGCATAACCACTTTTATATGTTGCTCCAATCCAAAATTTATCTTGCCAATCGAAGTTTACATTCCCATCGTACTGAAATGGAGTATTGGGTACAAACCTTACCAATCCTTGCGGAGCGACAGACAACCCTTTTTCTTTATTGATATAATATTTGTATTTTAGTGAAGCCATGTAATGACGAGCCTGTGTATAGTAACCACGAACATTGCTTGTGTCAACATAATTTACTCTATTTCCAATCAATTGCGGAACAGCAACACCAAATTCTAAATCCTTCCAAACAAATGCCAGTCCTGCATTTCCATTGAATACCGTTTTGCGTTGCGAGTCGGAAAATAAAGTTGGATCGTTTGCTGATTCTACTAATGCTTTTGAATAATCAACTGTGTGATCAACCACACCAATAGAAACACCAAACTGCAAATGCATATCATCATTGATGTTTAGACGATATGAATAAGACAAGTCTCCTCCTATTCTATTTGTAATTCCTTTTCTATCGCTCACCAACATTACACCTAATCCTACTTTTTTATTCATCAAACTACCATCGAATGTAGCAATATTCAATTGAGGAGCACCTTTAAAATCCGACCATTGTGCACGACTGATAAACATCACATTGGTAGCATCACCCGTTCCTGTAAAAGCAGGGTTGTATACCATCGGTTTGTAAAAATAATAGCTATACATTCCTATCTGCTGAGCATTTGCAGCTGATATAGATAAATAAACGAATAGTATGACAATAATTTTTTTCATTTATTTTCTTAAAATATCTATCGAACCTTTTACAACTTTTGAAGGATTATCAAAGCGAATCACGAAATAGTAAGTGCCATCTGGCAACTCAGAGCCATTGTAAGTTCCTGCCCAATCGTTAGCATAGGCTTTTTTTGCATACACGACATTACCATAAATATTATAAACAAATACTTCGTTATCAGGAAAATTTAATATTCCTTCAACATACCAATTATCGTTTATTCCATCGCCATTAGGTGTAAATAGATTGGAGATTATTCCATTAAACGAAAGCTGAATCACTGTTACAACAATACCATCCGTATTCACACAGCCATTTATATCAGTAACAGATAATAAATATGTTGTTGTTGTTGCAGGTGTTGCAGTTGGTGCAAATATTACGCTAGTGCTCAAAGTAGCTGCAGGAGTCCAGACTGGCGTACCAGTTCCTACTCCATTCAACACCAATGTTTGTCCTGCATTGATGCTAGTATCGTTTCCTGCAAAAACAGTAAATGGAGCTAAAATAGTTATTGTTACAGCTGCTGCTGTATCAATTGCACAAGCACCACTTTGCACAATTGCTGCATACGTAGTTGTAGAAGTTAAGCCGCTATATATTTGTATTGTAGTTGTATTTGCAATGGGCAACCAAGTTATGCCTCCATCAGTTGAAGAAATCCAACCCGTAACACTTCCAACATTTCCTGATAAAATAAGTGAATCTAAATTTGTTCCTGAGCAAACTGTAGCACTGCTTGAAATTGTTCCAGCAACGGTGCTTGGGGCAACAGATACGATTTCGATATTGGCTGTATCGGCAGGGCAGCCGCCACTCTGAACAATTACGGTATACCAAGTTGTAATAGGTAAAGAGGTGTAATTTTCTGTGGATGTTGCATTTGCAATAGGCGTCCAGCTTGCTCCACTTGTTGTAGACGAAAGCCATCCACTGATAGTTCCGGTAAAACCTGCCAATGTTAATGTTCCTGTTGCTGTTGTACCACAATATACTCCCCCACCTGTTAGTGTTCCTGCAACAGCTGGCGGACTAACGGTGATAATAACATCTAAAGAAGAGTCGGCAGGACAACTGCCACTTTGCACAATTGCATGGTACCAAGTTGTAGTAGTTAGGTTAAGATAGGATTGAGCAGAAGAAGTGTTTGCGATTGGAATCCAAGTTGCACCAGAGGTTGTGGAATAAGACCAGCTTAAAACACTTCCGGTAAAGCCTAATAAATTTAATATTCCTGCATTTCCCGAAGCACAAACAGAAGCTGCTCCCCCGATAGTTCCAGGAATTGTAGCAGGATCAATTATAAAGGATACTTGTGTAGATGTATCAGTGGGACACATCAATCCGTTTTGAACGATTGCCCAATACAAAGTATTTGTTGTAATGTTTAAATAACTTTCTGTAGGAGTTGTGTTTGAAATAGTTGTCCATGTTAATCCTCCATCCGTAGAAGATTGCCAATACAAAATGCTTCCGGTATAACCTGATAAAGTAAGAGTTCCTGGACCGGAGCCGGCACAATAGGTTCCGCCTCCACTTATTGTTCCTCCAACACTTGCAGGATAAATAGTGATACAAACAGTTGTAGATGTATCTGGAGGAAACACTCCATTTTGAACTACAGCTTGATAACAGGTAGTTTGTGCTAAATTAAAATATGTTTGATTAGCCGTAATGTTCGGAATACTGCTCCAAGTAAGTCCGCCATCGGTAGAAGATTGCCAATTCGTAATTGTTCCAACATAACCTGTAACCGACACAAAACCTGAATTTGTTGTTGAGCAATACGTTGCGGCACCAGAAGTTGTTCCACCTACTGATTGTGCATCAACTTTAGTAAGTGAAAAATTAAAAATTAAAAAAAGTAAAAAACTTAGAGTAAGTTGTTTCATACTATATAATAGCTGTGAAATAATTGTACGAAGTTAAGGTATTTTAGTTTTGATTTATAAAAAAGAAAAATCCCCAGAGCAGCCTCTGAGGATTCTTCTCCAATAAAAAACTTATTTTACAATTGTAACGTGTCCAATGTATTTATGAGGAATTCCTTTGTTATCTTTCAAACTAACTTTCCAAACATACACATCTATCTGCGCTATCTCAGAACCACCGTTTGCTCTTCCATCCCAACCTTTATCATAATCATCTGTTTGATAAATCATGTTTCCCCATCTATCAAAAATCATCATATTGAAAGATGAAATATCATACCCTATTCCCTGAGGAAGGAAAGTATCATTTATTCCATCTCCATCTGGAGTAAAACCATTAGGTGCAAAGTATACAAAATCATCTATGATTTCAATAATTTGCTCTGCTGTATCAATACAACCATATTGGTTAGTAACAATCAACGTTACCGTATTGAATCCAGCAAGGGAATACATATAAGTTGGATTCTGGATCGCTGAAACATCTGTAGTACTCAACAAATCACCAAAATTCCAATTCCAGTTCGTAATCTCTACAGCTACAGTTGACATGTCAGTAAAGGAAACTATTGGCGAAAGAGAAGATGCTGGATTTGGTGAAGCAATAAAATCAGCAACCGGCTTAGGATAAACATTTATATAAGCCAAACTATCGATAATTGTTTCGCAACCAAAAGCTGTAATAATGGTTAATTCAACATCGTATACACCTGAGTTGTAATACGTATTTGAAACGTTACTTCCTGTTCCTGTATTCCCATCGCCAAAATCCCAAGTATAAGTTACACCGTTGTTACTAGCTCCGGTAAAAGCAACCGTTAAAGGCTGACAACCATCTGTTGGCAATCCTTGCAACAATCCAATTGAGCCTGGATTAATTGTAACAGTAGAAGTATCAGTCATTGGAGTTGAACAGCCATCAGAAACTGTAACAATATAATTATTTGTTATTGAACCACTTGGAGGTGTTACCACTTGTGATTGTGTAAGTGGTCCATTACTCCAAGAATAGGTATAAGGACCACCATTTCCTGCACTTCCAGTTGCATAAATTGTTGCGGCATCACCAACACAAATGGAGGTGTCACTTGCAATTACTGACAATGGGGGTTTAACAACTACAAACATATTCAAAGGACCTGCGCTACATCCATTATTATCTATAACCAATGCAGTATACATTGTTGTTGTTGTTGGAATTACGGTATGTGGACCGCTTCCACTGAATCCTGCTCCTGAAGCACCAACCCAGAAATAAACGTAAGCCGGAGTTCCACCTGAAGCTGTCGAATAAACCTGTGAAGTATCTCCATAACAAATAGTATCATTTAAACTAACAAACAATTGAAGTAATGCTGGTTCGTTTACTACCACTACACCTGTTGCTGAACAACCATTTGCATCAGTAACAATAACACTATATGTTCCTTGAGTCAATGTTGATGCTGTTGAATTTATTTGAGCTCCAGGATTCCAATCGTATGTTAAAGGTAAAGTTCCTGTTCCTGGAACTACTACAACAGTTGCTGTTCCTGTATTTCCGCTAAAACACAAAACAGGAGTTGAGGTAACCGTATCGATAACCGGGCCGGATAAATCGTTGATTACATAATTTTGAGTTGTTATACAACCATGTGTGTCGGTAACAATCACACTATATGTTCCAGCCAGCAAACCTGTTGCTGTTGGAGTCGTTTGCAAAGCAGGATCGTTCCATTGATAAACATATGTAGGTGAACCACCTGAAGGAGTAACTACAGCAGTTGCATTTGCTTGCCCACATGTACTTGCTATGAAAGAAGAAGTGTCTGTCAACAAGGTTGGTTGTGTAATTATCCAGTTTTGATTTGTTGTACAACCATTTTGGTCGGTAACAGTAAGTGTATATGTACCAGGTGCTAAAGCACTAGCTACTGGTGCAGAGCCACCACTTGGTGTCCAAGCAAAAATATAGAAAGGAGTTCCACCCGATACAGTTGTTGTAATACTTCCATCATTATCACCGAAACAAGTAATGTTTGTTGCTGTACTACTTGTAATAGCAAGTGTTCCCGGCTGTGCAATAATTAATGCAGAGTCGACAACAAAACATCCATTTGCATCTGTAGTAATTACTTCATATACTCCAGCACATAAAGTAGTTGCTGTAGCTGTGGTTTGTGAAGCAGGATCGTCCCATTGAAATGTTAATGTTCCTGTTCCTCCTGCGGCAACTACAGTTGCTGTACCATTACATGCACCAAAACAACTTACATTTGTTATGGATGAAATAGCATGATTTATTGGAGGTGGTTCTAAGATGGTAACGGAGACGGATGAAACACATCCCGCTGCATCCGTTACTGTCATTGTATTTACACCACCTGCTAAGTTAATTGGGTTTTGAACTATTTGACCACCCGGAGTCCATAAAATTGAATACGGACCAACTCCACCTGTAATAGATGTGGTTGCAGTTCCATTTGTTAATCCATTACATAATAAATCGGTATGTGCAAGCATCCCTAAAGTTGGTGCACTAATGTCGTTTACGTTTACTGTCGAAGTAACCAAACATCCATTTGCATCAGTAACATCTAACAAATAAGTTCCTGCAGGAACAGAGTCCATACATGGAGCCATTGTTACTGCTAAGTCATTCCAGATATAAGCATAAGGAGGCAAACCACCACTAACAGTTGCACATGCGCCACCGTTTGATTGCCCACAATTAGAGTTAGTTGGTATTGTATTTACAACCACAGGAGTAAATGCTTGAGTCAGTGTTACACTTCCTGTTACTGCACATCCGTTTGCATCGGTAATCGTTGCTGCATTTACACCAGGACATAAGTTACTCGGATTAAAAACAGTTTGCATACTTGGGGTCCATAAAAATGAATAAGGTGCTGTTCCACCCGAGAAGCTAATCATTCCAGTTCCATCGCAAGAACCAAAACAGTTAATGTTTGTTCCAGTAATTGTTGCGGTTAATTGTGTAGGTTGTGTAATTGTAACAACTCTTGTAGCGGTACATCCTCTAGCATCTGTTACTGTACATGTGTATGTACCTGCACATAAACTTGTTGCTGTTGCAGTAGTTCCACCACTTGGTGCCCAACTGTATGAATAAGGAGCTGTTCCGCCACCTGCTGTTACTTGTGCAAATCCGGTACAAACGCCAAAGCAGGTTAAATTTCCTGAAGAGGAAAGAATATTTGTTAATACTGTGGGTTGTGTGATTGAAGCAACACCTTGTGACGGACAACCGTTTGCATCAGCAACAGTTACTGTAAAACTTCCGGCACATAATCCTGTTGCAGTAGCTGTTGTTTGCGCTGCAGGGTTATTCCATAAATAAGTATATGGAGGAGTTCCACTGCTTACTGTCGCTGTAGCTGTTCCATTACAAGCTGCATTACAAGTAACATTTACAGATGTTATTGCTGTACTTAATGTTGGTGGATTTACTAAGGTAACGGATGCATTTTGAATACATCCATTTGCATCTGTAATTGTAACACTATAGGTCCCTGCTCCTAACCCAGTTACTGTAGGGGTTGTTGGACTTCCAGTACTGGTCCAAACATAACTATAAGGAGTGGTGCCACCAACGGCACTTACCGTTGCTGTTCCGTTAGTGTTTCCAAAACAAATTGGATTTGTTCTTACAGCATTTGCAACCAGCACTGTTGGTTGACTAATAGTAATACTTGTTGATGCAACACAGCCTGCCGCATCTGTAGCCGTTACTGAATAAATTCCTGCAACTAAATTGTTGGCAGTTGGAGTTGTTTGTCCGTTGCTCCACAAATAAGTAAATGGTGGAGTTCCACCTATTACACCTATGGTAGCATTTCCTGTATTTCCTCCAAAGCATGCAACGTTAGCTGAAGATACTATAGAAGCCGTTGGGCCTGCAATTGTTCCTATTGTTACTGGCGCAGAAGTAGTACAAAGATTTAAATCGGTGATTGTTACAGTATAAGTTCCTGCTAATAATCCTGTTGCAGAAGAGCCTGTTTGTCCGTTTGACCAAGACCAAGTATATGGAGCAAAACCACCAGAGCCTGCAACTGTAGCAGAACCATTAGCCAATCCACAATTCGCACTTACTGGTGTTGAAGAAATAGACAATGCTGGTGGCTGAGTGATTGCTGCTGTTCCAGTTACTGTACAGCCTCTTGAATCGGTTACAGTTACTGTATACGTTCCAATTGATAATGAGCTAATGGATGGAGTTGAAAAAGCACCCGGCAGCCATAAATAAGTATAAGGTCCTGTTCCACCTGCTGGTGTTGCTGTTGCTGTTCCTGTACTTCCGCCAAAACAACTTACGTTAATAAAAGTTGGAGCTACAGTTAAAGGCGGAGGCTGAGTAATTACTTGTGTTGCAGTGGCTGTACAGCCATTTGCATCTGTAACAGTTACTGTATATGTTCCTGGAGGACGACCTGTTGTTGTTGATGATGTACCACCACTTGGCGACCAAACATAAGTTAAAGGAGGTGTTACTGTTCCACCCATTGTTACTGTTGCTGTTCCATTGGAAGCACCGTTGCAAGTAACATTTGCAAATGAACTAATAGATGCAATACCACCCGGTGTTGTATTTACAACAACAGGATATGTTTGTGTACAACCATTTGCATCGGTAACAGTGCAAGTATAGGAGCCAGCGGTTAAGCCTGTGGCTGCTGGACCGGTTCCACCAGAAGGCGTCCAGTTGTAAGTAAGCGGAAGAACTCCACCGGTAATGTTTACACTGGCACTTCCATTTGCTGAAGAACAAGTTGCATTTGTTGCGGCAGATGTACCCGTGAATCCACCGACCGTTATACAAAACGAATAGGTTTGACTTCCGAGCAAGGGACAATTATTATCTATAATGGTAACAGTAAAACAATGAGGTGTGGCACTAACATCTGCCATCGTAGGAGTCCAGCTAAATACACCTATTGGACGAGATCCTGTTCCTGGATTAAATGTTCCTCCGGCAATACCGCTGTTCCAAAATAATAAAACATTTTGTGCAACATCAACATCAAAAGATGGGATGTTAAAAGTTATAGGTGAACCAACACAAGCATTCAAAGTATATAGACCTGTGTTATTAATACCATTTAAAAATGGATTGTTATTAGAACAAGCAATTGTTCTAATTTGAATATCACGCATTACACTTCCTACCAAAATACCACCTCTCCACTCTTTCACCAAAACAGTAAAAACAGAAACTTGAATTAATGTTGGAGTTACACACATATCTCCTGTTAAAGGATTAAATGTACAAGGAGGAGCTGATGTTAAAGGCTGAGATGCAGAAAACCCAGCTAAATAAGTTACGTTTACTGTTGCTGTGTGACGAGGTGGAATCAAGGTATATGATAATGAATCCCCATCAGGATCAATAGAACCATTGTTAAAACAATAAGGCTGACCAACACAAACAAAAGGTACAGGACGATTTGTAAAAGTTGGCGAATCGTTACATGGGAATGCTAAATTGTTCAATGTTGCTTCTATATACATATTTTGAGAAGCTGGAGAAACAATTGTATTGATGGATGAATTTCTACAACACAACGAATAAGATAAAACCCAATCAGAACAAGGAGGAAGTATTACTATCCCTTTATAAATATATTCCTGAACTCCTGGCAATGTTCCGCCAGTACACTGAGTAGCGGTAGTTGGACAGATTGGAGTCACTTCAATTCCTGTACCAGCAATTTTTGTCAATACAAAGTTGGCATTTACACCACAAGTAATCGACCTTCTATTAATCGAAACGGATATCGGAGCAGCAACACCTGCACAATCTCTATAGAGAGCCAGTGTTACTTCAAATTGGTTACCACCTAAACAAGTATAAGTAATATTACCTCCTTGTACGTGAGATGCATTGATTGTTTTTGCAATGCCAATAAAAAGCATCAATGCGATGAATGTCATTTGTAGTCTTGAGAGAGAGAGAGAGAGACCCATAATTTTTTATATTGAAGTTAAAAAATTAAATTAGTTTAAGTGCTTAATAATTGTTGAGTTTTTGATAAATATACTACATAGATGGAAAATTCCAAACATTGGTTGCATCAAAATTATACCAATACATTGTTAATATGAGGAGTCGAAATTATATGATACACACGAATACTGATTTTTTACCGACAAATAAGCTAAATTCATCTCCAAAACTAAGCTATTCGTTTTAGACCTCATTATTTATTGAAAATCAGATGCACTCTAAAACCTTTGAAAATGAGCACCAAGCTAAAAAAAGGAACCGAACCGCTCATCCTTTTTTCTTATTTTTCTCGAATATTATTACTTATTTAGTCCAATAATTAAAAATCTCATGAAAAAACTTTCAATAACTATTGCTCTGGCATTTTTTTGCTTAAACACATTTGCTCAAACGGATAAAGAAAAAGAAGCTAAATGGGATGTTTCGAATCCAAAAGGAACTTACAAAGACTTAGAATTTTCTACCAACGAGGGAACTTGGATGAGCTTAGATGTTAGTCCAGATGGCAAAAACATAGTTTTTGATTTATTGGGCGACATTTATACATTACCTATTACTGGAGGGGAAGCAAAAGTTTTACGCAGTGGGTTTCCTTTCGAAGTACAACCTCGTTTCAGCCCTGATGGAAAAAAAATATCTTTTACCAGTGACGCTGGTGGCGGAGACAATATCTGGACAATGAATACAGATGGGACAAATGCAAAACAAGTAACTACAGAAAATTTCAGATTATTA
>Ga0163151_10003499_pt1 | contig 22487 bp, 27 predicted proteins | sample OliLakLV19MP5IB2_FD_145596 | JGI IMG/M metagenome (GOLD analysis project Ga0163151, IMG submission 145596) | Freshwater microbial mat bacterial communities from Lake Vanda, McMurdo Dry Valleys, Antarctica - Oligotrophic Lake LV.19.MP5.IB-2 | ecosystem: Environmental > Aquatic > Freshwater >... | reverse complement strand
TTACAGAGACTGCTAAGTACATTCGTCCAGAAGAAGGAACCATGGATTTCGCGTTCATGTTCATTCCCTCTGAAGGTATTTATTACGAACTGCTCGTCAATCAGATTGGGGTAGGGGAGGATGAGAACCTTATTCAGCGTGCTGCATCAAAAAGCAAAGTAATCATTGTTTCGCCTACCTCATTCCTCGCCTACCTCCAGACCGTTATGCAGGGATTGAAGGCGCTTAAGATTGAAGAGAAGGCGGTAGAGATCCAGAAGCGTGTCGGAGAGCTCGGCAAGCATATCGGTGCGTACGAGGAGTATTACAAAAAGCTTGGGACTGCACTTGGTACCGCCGTCTCCCACTACAACAGTGGATACAAGGAGCTCGGGAAGATTGATAAGGACGTGTACCGTATTACTGAATCGAAAGCAGGAATCGAAGCGCTTACGATTGAAAAGCCACGCGCAGAGGAGGAATAGGAAACGGCCGGCGATGTGATTCGCTGGCCGCCTTAGTGTGGTACCCGTCATCCGGGTCCTAGTTAACGAGCTCCTTTCCGTGAACCTTGAGAGCTGCGACCAGCTCCTTCAGGTGTGCAGGGTGGATGACCTGCTTGAGGCCGTCCTTTCCGTCGCGCAGGATGTCGCCGACAGTAGAGTAGTTGCCGTCCGTGAGGGCGGCGGTCGCCTTCTCCGAGAGGCCGAGCCGTTTGATGCCGGAGTTGGCCTGCAAGCGGCGTTGGTCCTCCTTCGAACGTTTCGCCGGCTTCTTGGTCGCAGCACGAGCATCCTTCGGTTCGGGCGTGATCGTGTCGGCGCCGTTGACTGCGGTGAGGAAGCGAACAACGCCCGCGGGCGTCATCTCTTCCATCAGGATCGCAATCGCCTGGCACCGGCTGCAGGTGTCGTTGTGGGCGGAAAGCAACTTCATTTTCTTACTCCGTATTGCACTCGGGATATTCCGAGCCTTCCCCAACCGTCTATACTTGTACTACATATTATACGATAAGTCAAGAGTGCGGATACGGCCTATTGACTATTCTGTCCTATATGATATAAAGGTACATAGCTTCGCGGTACGAAGGAAGTGCGCATGCCGACCCCCGAGGCACCGGCGCTATCTTTCCTTCCTTGTTGGACCTCCTGGCTGGGCACACGTCCCGGGGCAGTCCTACATGCGCGAACGGAGGAGGGTGTCTCAGTATCGGTTGCCTCGCAGCTTCCCGGTACTGAGCCCCTCCTTTTTCGTTTTCTATTGCCTAAATGAGGCCTATACGGTATCCTGCGGGGACTATGGAATTGGCTGTAATCAAGACCGGTGGGAAGCAGTATGTCGTCGGAGCAGGCGATACTATTACCATTGAGAAGCTCCCCGGAGAGCTTAAAAAGGGTGATGCAGTGACCTTCTCTGAGGTCCTCATGACCGATGACGGCACCACCCTCAACCTCGGTACTCCGATGGTCAAAGGCGCAGTCGTAAAGGCAACCGTCTCTGAAATTGGTCGCGCAAAGAAGATTGATGTCGTGAAGTACAAGGCAAAGAGCCGCTACTTGAAACGCCGCGGCCATCGCCAGCCTTTTGTGAAAGTTAAGATCGACTCGATCGCCTAACCAAAAACTCTCGGAATCCCCGAGAGTTTTTGCATTACTGCCCGATTTCTTTAAGTGAACGGGAGTATCGTCGTCCGTTTAAGACTGAACCAATGACCGTGTTGCGTGCGAGGTAGTGGTAGGTGATGCCGCAGAAAATCGTTGTGGCTAGGAGTGTTATGAGATAGATAGCCCATCCTGAAAGTGGAAGCGGCCACAGGATGCCAACACAGATAAAAATCACCGGAAGATGGACAAGGTAAATCCAGTAGGATGCGTCGGCAAGGTAACGCATCGTACGACTACCGTGGCGTGCGTATCGAAGGAACGTCCCGGTTACGCCGAACATAAGGAACCAGGCTGACGCTGCGGCAAAGACTGCGTTCGAGGCTGCAAGAGCATGGTCTAGGCCAAATGCGACAAGTCCAAGTGCAAGGAGAAGAAGCGCACGGCGTGCCATGAACGAAAGCAGATAGCGAGCGTGATACACGACAATGCCGAAGACGTAAAAGATAGCGTAGTAGGCAAGATGAAGGGGTTTTACTTCAAGCGTACCGGGCGAAAGAATGGTCGCAGTACCCATGTATGCGTGAAGGATAGGGGTTACGGCAACTAGAGTGCCCACAGCAACCAGTACGAGTGTCGGAGGAAGGGTAGGGAATGACAGCTTTTGTGTACGCACCTTTGAGACGATCCAGGCGAGCGCTCCGACACCAAGGCTCAGAATAAGGAGGTAGTAGATGAACCAGAGGTGCGCTAGGCGGAATGGTAAGTACGGAAGCTCAGGAATGACCGTTAGGATTCTTTCGAGCGGTATGCCGTTCGCGGTTCCTGTTGCAAAGAACATTGCGGCTACCGAAAGCGGCCAGATAGCAACAAAGCTAATGGCAAAGGGAATTCCAAGACGCCGAATGCGATTCATGAGCATTCCTGTAGCGCTGCGCTTCCAGATAAGGAGTGCCGCGAAGAACCCGCTTACCATAAAGAATGCCTGGATACGGAAGGAATGGATGAAGTTCACTATCAGATCGAACTCACCGCTAACCCGATCCGTGTCGCCAAACGAAACCGAGCCTTCGTACTCTTGGATGGTGAAGGGGAGTGCGGCGTGGAGCAGGAGTCCAAGCAGCATGAGCGAGCCGCGCAAGGCATCAAGGCCGTGAATGCGCTCGCTCGTTGGGGTCGCAGGTGCGGACATGAGATTCTACGTCTCTTTGCGGTTCTGAAGTGCTCCTGAGAGCGTCTCGGCATCGGAATACTCAAGCTCGGAGCCAGTGGCAAGCCCGCGACCAAGCACGGAAAGCGTTACGGAGCTGCGGTACGGAAGTAGCGACTGTTTGAGATGATCAGTCGTGTTCTCTCCTTCGGATGTCGCAGAAAGTGCAAGAATGATTTCTTTAAGTCCAGTAGCTGCACGGCGCTTCACCGCATCCAAAAGCTCCTGCTCACGAATCGTGCCCTTTCCAGACAGGGTAAGCACGCCGCCAAGAACGAAGTACCGGCCTCGGTAGGTTCCTGCACGTTCAACGGCAATAAGGTCCTGATCCTTTTCAATAACAAGAAGGATGGAATCGTCGCGCTCAGGATCTGCGCAGTAGTTGCAGACAGGGGTGCTGCCGTTTGCGTAGCGCATACATTCCGGACACTGACGCACGTTTTCTGCGAGGCGCGAAATTAAATCAGCGATACGATTCCGGTCACCGGCACCTGCAGAAAGTAGGTGGAATACGAACCGGCGTGCTTGTCGTGGACCTATGCCCGGGAAGCGTTCGAATGCACGCGTGAGATCGTCGATGCGGTCAGCCATGCATTAAAAGGAATCCCCGAGATCGCCGTATCCGGCTTGAGCCGCTGACTGGAAGGTGGTGCGGTCACCATTGAAGATAAGCTCGGCCATGCCGGTCGGACCGTTGCGGTGCTTCTCAATGAGAATCTGCGCGATGTTCGTCTTCTCAGCGTCTGGGTTCGACTTATCCTCGCGGTGGATGAACATAACGACGTCGGCATCCTGTTCGATGGAACCGGAGTCGCGGAGGTCGGAAAGACGCGGCTTCCCGCCACGTTGCTCAACGGCGCGCGAAAGCTGCGAGAGCGCGAGCACGGGAACGGAAAGTTCGCGGGCGAGTGACTTCAGGGAACGAGAAATCTCCGTGACTTGCTGCACCATGGAATCGGATGACTTAGCCCCAACCGGAGTCATGAGCTGGAGGTAGTCAACAACAATGAGACCGATACCGCGCTCGCGCTTCAAACGCCTGGCAACGGCGCGCATCGCAAGAATGTTGTTGCCCGGTTTGTCGTCAATGTATATCGGTGCGCGTGACAGACGCTCCATGCCGTTACGGATGCCATCACGTTCTTCCTGCGTCATCTTTGCGCCTGTACGAATCTTCCAGGAGTCGACCCCTGACTCAGCCGCAAGCATACGATCGATGAGTTGCTCGGAACTCATTTCAAGCGAGAAGAAACCAACAGGGACATCAAGCTTTGCTGCGTTACGAGCGATGTCGAGTGCGAGCGAAGTTTTACCCACCGACGGACGGGCAGCGAGGATGATGAGGTCGGACGGATGAAGGCCGGAAAGTTTGCTATCAAGTTCCGGGAAGCCGGTCGATACGCCGCGAAGCGTCTTCTCACCGCTTGAAAGTTTCTCGATACGATCCCAGGCGTCTTCAATCTTGTCACCAATAGCGATGAACTTGTGGGACGCAGATGAGGTGCCGACCGCCATAATCTTCTTCTCGGCTTCGTCGAGCACTTCCGCGTGTTCGCGTGCCTCGTCATACGCTGCTTCTGTAATGTCATACGCCGCACCAATGAGTGCGCGCATGAGGTGCTTGCGTGCGACGAGCTCAGCGTAGTGGGAGAAGTTTCCCGGAGCAGGAGCGGAGCCTGCAAGTTCTGCGATATAGGCACGACCACCGACGCGCTCAAGCTGGGACTTTGCGGTGAGGCGTTCTGTCAGGGAGACGATATCGATGGGTTCGCCGCGCTCAGACAATTCGCGCATCGCTTCGTAGATGAGCTTATGCTTTTCTGCATAGAACGAATCTGCTTGCACGATGTCGGCGACGTCATGCAAGGAATCGGGCTTTAGCAGAAGGGCACCAAGAAGCGCTCGCTCGGATTCGAGGCTTTGAGGGGGAATGCGATCAGCGGATGCCATTACCTAGGATTTTAGCACCCTAGATTTTCTTGTATGTAGTGCCAGAAACGCTGTCTTCCACATGATATCCCCCGTTTTGGAGGTGGATACGTAATTCGTCTGATTTGCCAAAATCACGATTAACCCGAGCTTCTTCCCGCTCTTTTGCCACTTTCTGCATATCCTCTGGCAATTCATCGATATCAAGCGATGTTTTCGGAGGATTGGTGAGGGAGAGCCCGAGTGCCTGGTTTGCAACTTCAATCAGTTCGTATCGCTCGTTGACGGGCAGCTTCGTATCACTGAGCGTGCTAAAGAGGTACGCAAGTGCGCCTGGTGTATCGAGATCGTTGCGGAGGAAGGTCTCGAACTTCTCAGCAACTGAGGAACGAACCCCTGTTTTCTTTGATTCAATGCCAATCATGCGCGCCGTGCGCCAGAGTGACTCAAGTGCAGTTTCCGCAGCTTTCAATGATTCGAACGAGAAAGAAAGGGGAGTACGGTAGTGCGCTTGAAGATAGAGGAACCGGAGCGCGAGCGGATGAATACCTTTTTGCATCACCTCGTCGAGCGTATACGTATTCCCAAGTGACTTGGAAATCTTCTCGCCTTCAATGGAGATGAATGCGTTATGCATCCACACGGTTGCGAAGGGAGCGACGCCGTTTGCGCATTCGGATTGCGCTATCTCGTTGTTGTGATGGATTTGAATGTGGTCCTCTCCACCGGTATGGATATCGATGCGTTTTCCAAGAAGCGCCGTTGCCATTGCGGAACACTCAATGCTCCAACCAGGATTACCTTTTCCCCACGGAGAATCCCACTGCTGGAGTTCGTTCAGTTTTGCACGACGCCAGAGCGCAAAGTCTTGCGCGCTTCGCTTAGAACCTACGGCAATACGCGCACCTGCTTTCATCTCAGCATTGCGCACGTTGCCGAGCACGCCGTACTCGGGGAAGCGGCTTGTGTCGAAGTACATGCCGTCAGGGGTGCCATACGCGTACCCCTTCTCTTCAAGTTTCTTGATCATCGCGATCTGTTCGCGAATGAATTCGGTTGCGCGGGGAAAATTGATGTCGCCGGTGTCGATAGAAAGAAGACGGAGATGCTCCTTGAAGAGTTTGGTGTACCGCTCAGCAATTGCTTCTGGTGAGGTGTTGTCGCGTGCAGCACCAATCGCCATCTTATCTTCGCCCTCATCTCCGTCACCAACCAGATGACCGACATCGGTGATGTTGACTACGCGCTTCACCTTGTACCCGGATTGTCTCAGTGTACGTGCCAGCGTGTCGGAGAAGATGTAGGCGCGCAGATTCCCGATATGCGCAGGCCCATACACGGTAGGACCGCAGGAGTACATCGTCGCGCTACTGTTTCGTATTGATGTGAACGGTTCTTTGATGCCGGTGAGCGTATTGGTGAGGAATACTTGCTTTGGTGTTCGCGAGAAAAAGCCCATACCTAGATCCACTTCTTGATACGCATGATGATGGCCAGGATGATGCCGACAGCAGCCATGATGCCAAGGATAATCCAGAAGTCTTGCGGGTCACCGGTAATTGGTTCGTTATCCGTGTGCATGCCAAAGAGTGCGGCGATGAGCGTAAGCGGCAGGAGAATAACGGTAATGCCGGTAAAGATCTTCATAGTCTGATTCTGGGAGGTTGAGAGGAGTGAGTCGTTCGTCTCGCGGAGTTCCTTTGCGACCGCACGGAACGAAGCGACCAATGCCTCAGCATGGGCGCGTTCAGATTCAATGCGGACCGCCGTCTTTGAAAAGCCTTTGCCGAAGAATGGGGTAGTTGCGAGCGCGTCGAGAAACAGACCGAGCGGTTCTGCATGGCGGACCAGTGAGGTATCAAATCGAAGCAGTACGCGTCCGACTTCTGAAATGGTGCGTACGGTCCCACGTTCCTTGCCGGAGAAGATGTCGCGCTCGATGCGATCAAGTTTCTGCGCAACATCTTCTATCTCTTCGCGCATCGAGGTATACATGCGGCGAACCACTTGCTCGACGAGCGCTGGGCCCTCCGCAGCCTTTTTTGCAGAACCAAGCAACTCCTCCGCTTCAAATGCTTTATGCAGGTGGTTGATGGAACCGATGACTTCGTACCGGACCGTGACGAGAAAATGCTTGCCGACAATGAAGTCGACCTCTTGATTGCGCGCGCCACCTTTCAAGTCTGCGGTCGGGAAATGGAGGATAAGGTAGACGTAGCCTGCCATCGCCGCGAATAGGGGATAGGGAGTCGGCTTAACGATTTCATCCTCAATCTCTTCTGCGATGTTGAACTCGTCCATGACCGCGCGCAGCTCGTCACGGCTCGGCGCTTCGAGGTCAACCCAGGTCATTCCGCCGTATGAGTGTCTGGTGATCATTTCATTTCAGTATACTGCCCACACTCATACATGTGGGTGTTCATGACGTGGAAAAGCATCGTGATATACTCGAGCGTAATGGATGACGATACGCGCGCAGGCATGCGCCTTACCACAACGAAGCTCGGTATTATTATCGCGCTTGTTGCAGCTATTTCATTTCTCGGCGGCACCGTCGTTGCGGGAAAGAGCATTTCAGAGACCTTCTCCAGCGTTCCACTTCTAGGAAACGCGCTTGATGCGACGCCAGATACTTCTGCAGACCTCGGTGATTTCTGGAAAGCATGGAATGTCTTGAATGCGCAGTTTGTGCAGACACACGGAACGACCACTGAGCCTTCAGCAAAGGAGCGTGTGTGGGGTGCTATCCAGGGAATGACCTCAAGCTTTGGCGACCCGTACACCGTATTCCTTCCCCCTGAGGACTCTAAGATCTTCCTTGATGACATCGCAGGCAACTTTGAAGGCGTAGGCATGGAGATTGGTATTGAAGACGAAGTACTCACCGTCATTGCGCCCCTCAAGGGAACTCCCGCAGAGCGCGCAGGTATTTCTACCGGCGACAAGATCATCGCTATTGATGGGGAATCGACCAAAGGACTCTCCACCGATGCGGCGGTTAAAAAGATTCGCGGCAAGAAGGGAACCGAGGTGAAGTTCACCATTTACCGTGACGGGGAATCGCTCGACATCAGCGTTGTGCGCGACACTATCTCGACCCCGGTTCTTGAAAACAGTCTGGATGCTCAAAGTGGTGTGTACACCATCTCGATTTACAGCTTCAGTGCAAACTCCGGTCAGTTGTTTACGCGCGCACTCTCTGAATTCCGTGCATCAGGCGCAAAGAAGTTGATTATCGATGTTCGTGGCAATCCAGGCGGATACCTTGAGGCTGCTGTCACCATTGCGAGCCATTTCCTTGATAAGAACGAGATCATCGTCATCGAGGACTATGACGGAAAGCGCGAGAACGTGGAGCACCGCAGTCGTGGCACGGGCGGAGTTCCTGCAGGAACGGAGGTGGTGGTGCTTATGAACAAGGGTTCGGCATCCGCGTCAGAAATCCTCGCAGGCGCGCTCCAGGACTCAGAGCACGCAACGCTTATCGGCACGAAGTCGTTTGGTAAGGGTTCGGTACAGGAACTCGTTGATATTGGCGGCGGGTCTCTTAAGATCACCGTTGCCCGCTGGCTTACCCCAGGTGGACGCTCCATCTCTGACGGCGGACTGACCCCAGACATTGAGATTGATCGCACGCGTGAAGACGTTGCAGCAGAACTCGATCCGCAACTCGATCGCGCGATACAGTTCCTGACGACCGGGGAATAAGAAAAACGCGCTCCCGTTTAGGAGCGCGTTTCTGTTTGTGGGCACGTAGAGAGCTTAGTTCGGGTCGAAGTCGGCGATCACCCGTTGGCCATCGACCATTTTCGGCTTCTTGGTCTCCGGGTCGTACACGACGAAGCGGCGAGGATTCTTCGCGTCGTGACTCGCTTCTTCCCGAAGCAGGAGAACCTTCTCAGGGCCGTAGTATTCGAGACTCGCTTCCACGAGCTTCCAGGCCGTTTCAAGATCACGCCCGGCCTGACAGGCTTCGGAGATGGTTGTCGGCCGGGATTTAACCGCCAAGAGACGCAGTGTGCGAACCGTGAACGGTTCGGCGCCGTCGCCTTCATGGATGGTTACGACATACCTCGCTTCTGTTCTGTTGAGAAGAACGGCGGTCTGCTTCACGCAGGTCGCCATTGCCCGGTTTGGTGCAATTGCCACAGTCGTTACGGTACTCCTCTGTTGGCCTCTGCATACTAGGATATTTGACAACTACGGTCAAATGTCTGGAAAAGAGGATTCCTGTACAGACGTTTCTTGCCTACTAGCCTCGAAAAGGGTAGGATAGCCCCACTATGCAAGTCGTACTCACCAAAGACGTTAAGGGAACCGGGAAGGCAAATACTGTTATTACTGTTAAGGACGGCTACGCGCTCAATTACCTCATTGCGCGCAAGCTTGCCATTCCAGCGACCGGCGCAACCTTGAAGCAGGCAGAACTCCGCCAGAAGCAGGTAGCTGCTAAGGGTGAACTTGATGCAAAGCTTATCGGTGAGCGCCTCGTTGCTCTTGCTGAAGAGAAGATCGAGTTTGTTAAGAAAGCGAACGAGCTCAATCATCTCTACGATGGCGTTGATGCTAAAGAGATTGCTGAGAAGGCAGGTCTTCCAGAAGACTCGATCCGCATCGAGCGTCCGTTCAAGGAGCTTGGTACTTTTGATGTCCCGGTCTCGTTTGGCGAACAGTTCGGCAAGCTCACTATCGTCATTTCGGCTGAGTAAGTAGTTTAGAAATGGTAAAAGGGCCGGCTCATAAAGCCGGCCCTTTTGCGTTGTATCTTGACGACGCTTACGAGATTTCTATGCTGGCGATCCCAAGGCCGACAGCGCAAAACGGAGCTCCGAGCAAGAGCCAGTTATCGAGCAGGGGTTGACCCACAAGATAGGCAATACTTCCCGCGGCGAATGCCCAGAAGGAAAGTCCTGCGAACAGGCTCCACCCTTCACGCCAGCGCTGCTGTCGTTTCTCTGCAGTCATGAACAATAAATGCCAGGCACGGGCTCGTCCCGTTGGTGATCCTGCATCTCCTAAAAACACCTTACTACACTCTCTATAAAGAAAAAGGCTCCGGATATCCGGAGCCTTTTTCTTTACTGGGGTGCCTTAGGCAACTACTGAAACCATCTTGCGGCGCACGACGCGGCCGTCAAAGTTAGTCTTGCGCTTGTCTACGAAAGAAACCTTGCCGGTGACGAGGGAGTAGATCGTGTGGTCCTTACCGACACGGACGTTCTTGCCGGCCATGATCTTTGTACCGCGCTGGCGGACGATAATCTGACCTGGGCGAGCTGCCTGACCATCCCCGAGCTTAACGCCAAGGTATTTTGGGCCTGAGTCCCGTAGGTTTTTTGTTGAGCCACCGGCTTTAGTACTTGCCATACGCTATAATTTGATTAATGGGGATTATACCAGGCCTAGAAGAGCAGGGCAAGCACCTCGTGGGCCGTATTTCGGTCGACTGGCTCATCCTCGCCATTATCCTCCTTTCTGCGTCTGGGGCCTTTGGTCTTGGGTTTCTGGCCGGGAAAGAGGCAGGCACTGATACCGAGCTCAAGATCATTGAGGCGGCCTCCGCTCCGCTAGAGCTGCCGGAGGCAGAAGGGGTAGTTCTCGGGGCTTCTGGCGGGCAGTATGTGGCCTCAAAGTCCGGGAAGAGCTACCACCTCCCGTGGTGCAGTGGGGCGAAGCTTATAAAGGAAGAGAACAAGATCTGGTTCTCCACAAAAGAGGAGGCGCAGGCGAGAGGGTATACTCCAGCAGGTAACTGCCCAGGACTATGATTATTCTTGATGTTGAAGGAAGCGGGATAGACCCGAACAAACACTCCATCCTCTCTATTGGAGCGCTTGACCTTGATGAGCCCACCAATCAGTTTTATGACGAATGCCGCGTATGGGATGGAGCAGATATAAGCGACGAAGCACTTTTGATTAACGGCTTTACTAAAGAGCAGGCGACTGATCCGGGGACGAAAACGGAGGCTGAGCTGATTGCGGCGTTTATCGCCTGGGCGACTGATCGACCGAAGAATAGGACTCTTGCTGCGCAGAATGTCGCGTTCGATAAGGCGTTTGTGGAAGCTGCGTGTAATCGTGCAGGCATCGAGTTTCCGTTTGCGCACCGAACCATCGACGTCCACACCCTTACCTGGGCGCATATGCGCTTCCGCGGCATCGAACCACCACTCGAAAATCACCGCTCAACTATTAATCTGACTGCTGCGCTTGCGTACTGCGGGCTTCCCGAAGAAATCAAACCGCATAACGCACTTACAGGAGCGATCGCACATGCGGAAATCATTTCCCGCATCGCATACGGCACAAAACTTTTACCCGACTACATGGATTTTGATATTCCTTGGGCGTAACACTGTGCAATAATGCAGGTACTATGCCTGATGATCTTTTGACGCCGCCGGGTAATGTTCCGATGCCAAGCCAAGGCAAGAACCATCATGCAATGGCCGCACACCTCACGCAGACGATTGCCGAGGGACGAGAGTCCCTTCCTGAGATGGCCGCACCACTCGTGTGTAAGCCACGCACGCTTGAGCCATGGCGCGTGTTCAAGATCATGTCTGAGTTTGTGGAAGGCTTTGAGATTATTCAAAAGTACGCACTTGCAGCGACCTTCTTTGGCTCAACCCGTGCCTCATTTGATAGCTCTATCTACCAGGCGGCAACCGAGCTTGCGGGCCGCTTGGCAAAGCGCGGGTTCGCGATCATTACGGGAGGCTCGTCTGGCGTGATGGAAGCGGCAAACAAGGGTGCGTTTGAGGCGGGCGGGGCATCCGTAGGTCTCAATATCCGTCTTGACGTAAGTCAACCGACGAATCGGTATGTCACCGAGCAAATGACCTTCGATCACTTCTTTGTGCGCAAGGTGATGCTTACCTACGCGTCAGAAGTGTATGTGTATTTCCCGGGAGGGTTCGGGACCATGGACGAGTTCTTTGAGATTGTGACTCTGGTTCAGACCGCAAAGATTAAGGCTCTTCCAATCATCTGCTACGGCAAAGAATACTGGGATCCGATAGTCACTCAATTCCGAGAACGGTTCTACGAGAAGTACCACTCCATTGATGAGCGCGACATGGACCTCTTTGTGGTAGTAGATTCGGTAGACGAGGCGTTTGAGTACATCATCAAGAATGTGAAGTGCTAGGTGCTACTGCGGTATAAAAGAGCCCTGGATAAAATGTTGAATCAATCGACTTCGAACTCGTAGTAATTTCCTTCCTCATCATAGGCCTCCATCACACCATAATCGGTCCATTCGGTTTCAACATAGATCTCGTTTCCGTCCTCGTCGTAGATGTACCCCTCGCCGTATTTTCCTGAAGTGTCTACGTTTCCGTACAAATAATCGCCTGAGTCTGAGGAATAGCCAGAGACATCATAGTTGTATTCGTAGTCACCGCTTCCGCCGGTACGATAGTTGTATTCAAAATCAGTATCGACGTGATAGTTGGAGTAGTAGGCAGCCTGAGCATAGCCATACAAGCTCGGAGGACTGGAGATGAAATAGCAAAAACCACCCACAATTAATTATGGGTGGCGCTTTGGGTGGACGTTGCGGTAGCGATTGAACAGAAAGACCACCGAAAGCAGGCAGTCTGCCGTTAGTTGCTTTAAACTTCAGAAAATATACAACTGACACTCAAAGTAACTAGGCATGTAATTGTCCGGGATGGAATCGTTCCTTTCCCCCAAGGAAACGCTAAACGGCTTCTGGATAAGCTTCTTGATCTCTGTGCTGTAGTGCGAGAAGTTTATTCCGCGCATGGTCGACGAAGGGAGCATTCTGTTCAACTCCCTAAGATCAAAGACGCCTTCAGGGTGAATGTGATCCACCCATCTTTCAGGGAGCGTTTCCCATTTTTCCCAAAAAAGTACTCGCACTAATCTTCTTGGTGCGCGAATCCTCAACGTAAGTACATTACAGCACCCAACTTGGGTCATTTGGACGAAAAGATCTTGCCAGATCGGCAGGTGAGCGTTGGCAAGCTCCTTTGCGTGCCAAATAGCATGTGCCTCCTTGGCTTCCTTTTCACGTTTTCGTTGTTCAGAAGCTTGCAGTGCTTGCTGACGTGCTCTTTCGTACTCTGAACTCATTTCGGCCTCCTACAGTTGAACGAATATATATTGCCATTTATGTTATAGATGTCAAATTTTACGTAAATAGGTAGGGGACTTTAGAAAGATTACAGCTAGAGTGAGTGACAGGTGGTTGTGAACAGCTAATCGGTTTTCGGTAACTTCTATTTTTGTAATTCTGGAACAGGGAAGTCATTCTTCTTTTCTGTACCCGTATCTCGTCTACAGCACTTCCCCGGTTCCCTTCAGGGAAGTGGTTTTAGGAAGTGGCAGATTTGTCAGAAATTTTTCAAATGCAAAAAGGGAATGGAAATATTTTTGAGAAATTTTTAGCGCAGCAGTCTAAAGGGAAGAGAAGTGCACCAATCAAATTCAAGGATTCCTACGCCCCCGGCCAAGATACGTACACTTCGCACAATATATCTTTTGCGAAGGGTACCTAGAAGATCGGGAGCGCGCGGGCTAAATCCTGTTCTTTCAACTAAGGATCTCTAGTAAGGTCTTCCTTCCTCTTAAAGAACGCTCCTGGAGGCATTTAGAGCCTCGTAGATATCCATTTGTTGCCTTACCTGGTCCTATATCTGCCGAGCTTGGGTGCCGAGATGCCGAGATTATCTCGGATAGGGGGTCTTCCCCGGCACTTCCCTCTGGGGACTCGGACAGCCGAGATGTGTTGACAAGAACTTTCAACGTTGTATTGTTTTTACGCAGCGCAAGAGAAAGGGAGTGAGGACAGAAAGGCCTCAATCTCATCATGGTTCTGCCACAGTGGCAGCACTACAAATTCGGGTTTGAGGGTCCAAAACTCACTCCCAGATTTTCTCCTGCGCTGCACCCCGCCATCTTTTGGCGGGTTTTTGTTTGTACGACTTCCCTGCTAATTTTCTAAACTTTTTGGGGAAGTCCTAACGCACCATCCACGTCGTACCGACTATTGGAAGCGCACCTGTAATCTTTGCGCCAGTATCAACGCCGGACACATTTATCTTCAGTTCCGCATTTCCGTAGAGTCGCTTGTTTGCCGAGAGGATCGCTTTGATCGTAAAGATGCGAAGTTCACCGGCCTTGAGTGTGTACGGGAGCGGAACAAATACGGAACCTTTCTTGAACTGGGTCGTACCTTCGGAGCCGCCGAATGTCTGGCGAGAACCACCCTTATCATCGTTGACTGAGAATCCGGTAACAATTTCGTCAGGAATGGATCCGGTCTCAATGAGGGTAAAGCCGTTGAGGGTTGTTGAGGCAGTCCCGGTATTTCGTACCTGAATATATGCAACGGGAACTGAAGTGCCTGGTACGGCTATGCCGCCTCCAAGAAGGGCGAGCGCACCGACTGAGAGCGAGCCTCCACGTGTGGACGTCGAGCCCTTTGGAAGGATAGTTAGGGTAGAGGTTGCAAGGACGTTGAGGTCGTACTTTTTTTCACCGAGCAGGGTAGCGATGTAGCTTCCCTCTTTAAGAGATTTTGTGATGCCGATCTCCCACTCTCCTTTGTGTAGTTTTACTTCCTTGCTCGTAAATACTTTACGGTTGTTTGAATCGCGTAATTCAATGCGTACGGACTTAGTACCCGATGCTTCGCCGGCAAGTTCTGGCTTTGTATCATTGGTGTCCAGTGTCTCTGCGTCAAAACTGGCTTCCGCAACACGCACCGACACAGAGCACTCGGATTTTTTGCTGCCATTTGAAACGGTAACCCCGTAGGTGTCATTGCCTTCGACTGTGACGATCTTTGAATCCTCGAGATCCACAGAGTCTCGTTCTTCGTCGACTGCCTTCTTAGCATTCTTGCTCTCCCAAGAAAGCGTAAGCGTCTCACCCTCTAGGGCAAAGATATCGACTTCGTCGCGCGTCGTGACCTCACCTCGCGTCGTGGAGGCGGTAAGTACGCACGTTGGTTTGCTCGCAGCGGATGCACCGGTAGGTACAAGCAGGAGGAGTGCGACGGCGATGGCAGAAAGTGAGTAGGTGTTCATAGGAATAGTATACGGGTGAGTAAAACGGACGCTTCATGAAGGAGATGAAGTCGCCTAACGCAGGACTCCCGGGACGAATGTCTCCGGGAGTCCTATGAGCCTGCTGTGCGTTTTCGCGAGCAGGTACTTAGTTGCCCGAGACGGAATTACCAACGATTTCCATATCACCCGAGCTGTCGAGCAACATGACGCCGCTGTTCTTGTGAATATTTGGAGCAGTCATGATAGCGGTATTCGCGCTTGATGCTTCCATGGACATAACTTCGCCCGAGGTATTCACGTACGCATAGGTTGCGGCAAGTGAGATACCAGGTACTGCAAAAACGGCTGCAAGTGCTAGTGCACCAAGATAGAGTTTCATATCGTTTCAATTAGGTTAAGCGTCAATGGGAGGAACTCTGCGAACCTCTTCATTTAACACTAATTCATTTAACACTAAGCCCCATAAGGTTTACATGAAGAGCATTATGAAGCCTCCTCAGAAAGGTGACGCGTGAAGTGCTTCTTGATGGTGGTGTCGAGTGCCCTACTGAAGCTGATGGCGTGCTTAGGGGAAAGGATGACCTCGGCGAGAAGTTTGCCTGAGGGCGCGTTTGGGCGGACGTAGGCAAATTGGAGCACCACAGAGTCATCTGACACAGACACCTGGGCGGCGTTTGTGAACATCGGCGCCGCCTCGTCTGCGGTTATCCGGATTTCCTTACGCGTTTCCATGGCTACCAGTGAGTTCCTTCAGCCATTCCATGAACCCGTTTAGCTGGTCTGCGATTACGTTCCATCCCTGCTTAAGAAGAGTGCTGAGGAATGAAATGTTGTCCTGATTGGTGGGAGAGTTGTAGAGCGCCTCAAGCGATACGCCAAAGAATGAGAGCGCGAGGAGTCCAACAATGATCCAGATGATGAGACGTACCATTGGTCTGATTATAGCCTCCTTAAGTGAGCGGCTAGAGGGAGGTTGGGTATAGCAACGTGTGTAGTCCCTGTTGATTACCCTCTCCCCTATCGACCTGTAGAATTCCTCTATGGAAGAAGCCTTTAAGCATTTCAAGCGTACGGATCCTATCCTCTATAAAGCAGCGCGTGTTGTAGAGGCGCGCCTGACTCCGCACAAGATAAAGCGAACGAACCTCGCGCTCTTTGCTTCTCTCTCAGAATCGGTGGTGAGTCAGCAACTTTCGGTTAAGGCGGCGGATACAATCTATGCACGCTTGAAGACAGCGTGCGGAGGAGTGGTGACCCCAGACAGTGTCCTCTCTACATCGCTTCCAAAAATGCGTACCGCAGGACTTTCTGCTGCAAAAGCGAAGACATTGAAAGAGCTCGCAAAGGCAGTGCGTAAGGGTCTTGTCCTCTCTTCGTTACGTGCCAAATCGCCTGAAGAAGCCACAGAGGCGTTAATCGAGATCTGGGGTATTGGTCCTTGGACCGCAGAGATGTTTCTTCTCTTTGGTCTTGGTCACCCAGATATCTTTTCTCCGGGAGATCTCGGACTCATTCGTTCAATTGAGACGTTGTATGGAGTCAAAAACCCTTCACGTGCGACTCTTGAAAAGATTACTGTGCGCTGGTCGCCACATCGTTCGATTGCGTGCCGTATTCTCTGGCGGTACCGGGATACGGTTTGATCTTGGTGTACAGGAATTCTTTTTAAAGATAATCCATCGGATCCAGGTACGCTTCCTTAGGAGCAACCGGGATAATTGCACCACCTTTTGCGCACGCAGTTGTCGCGGTCTGACCATTTTGCGTATACCACGCGCCAAGATTCATCATCTCAACTGCCTGCTGCACGTAGACGCCGAAGTGAAGGTGCGGACCGGTTGAGTAACCGGTATTGCCTGAGTTACCGATAAGATCGCCAGTCGAAACCTGCTGCCCTTTCGTTACAGAAATATTTGAGAGGTGGAGGTACACGGTTGAAAGACCGTTCGCATGGTCGAGGAGAATCCATTTACCGAAGGAGTAGCATCCGCGAATAGCATCGGTATTCCCCCACCCGCGTACGGTGCCTGAAAGCGCTGCCATGACAGGCGTGCCACTTGGAACGCCAAAGTCGATTCCGTTATGGGGCTTTGGCTTCCCTGCTGCATCGTAGCCGTACGCTCCACCTTTTGCGAACCCGGTGAGGCCGTAGCCTTGCGTGACGAGTTGGTTGGCAATCGGATATGAAAGAACACCGCCTCCTGCGTCAGGAACTGATTCTGGATCAACAAAGGTGCGCAGACTGTCTTCAAGTGAAGAAAGTTCCTGCTCCATCGAAGCACGCTGCGCGTTCTTTGCTGAGATTAACTGTTGGTATGCCGCTTCTGACGCTTGGGTTTCTGAGAGAAGCGATTGCTTCTCCTGGCGATTCACATCAAGCGCCTGTTTCTGTCCCTGCAGATTTTGGTTACTCTTCGACAAGTCGGTTTTGGTATACACCACAGACTCGTGCTGGTCGGCAAGCTCTTCTTTTGCTTGGGTGAGTGCGGCGGTGTGCGCGCGAAGTGCGGAATTGAGTGCGGTGAGGTTGTCTGCAGCGACCCATGCGTCTGCAAGATCGTTCGCTGAAAGAAGTTGCTCGATGAGCGAACTCTCACTTTCTGCCTGCATGGTGCGAAGCGACTGACTAAGAGCGGCACGATCAAGCGCGATGACGCTTTCGGTATCTCGTATCTCAAGCGAGAGCTCATCAAGACGGAGGTTCGCTCCGGAAATCTTTTTCTGTATCGAAGCGATTTGTGCCTGGGTTTGTGAGCGAGATACATCGAGTGTGCCAATCGCAGTTTGCAAGGTCTGCTTCTCAGTCCCAAGAGCCTGGAGTTGCTGCTGATACTTTGCAATTTCCGCATCAATCTCTTCGCGTTCGCGATTGATCTCGCGTATCTGGTCACGAATCTCCCCTGCGTCCTGTGCGTTTGTTGCTGCGGGCGCACTTCCTCCGAGAATGAGGAGAGCGAGCAGAAACGAAACGAACATTGGGACGCGTCGTGTCATGTCAGGAAAGTGTTTCGATTGCGGCTTTAATACGAGAAAGTGATTCATGGGTACGAAGAATGCTGACGAGTGTGAACGGATCAGGTGACTTCTCAGCGCCCGAAAGTGCATAGCGTAGTGGCCAGAGAAAGGCGCCGCGCCCTCCTTGTTCCTTAGGATTCTGATCAGCAATCGGCATAAGCGCTTCTTTGACCGCCTCGGGAGAAAGGCCGTCTAGCAAGGCTTCTACGGGCCCGAGGAAGCCTTCAAGAGCGGTTTTAGTGAAGCCTGGCACTCCTTCTGGCTCCTTTGCCGTCAATAAGGATTTGTCGAGGGATGGAGGGTTAAATAGGCAAGAAAGTTCACCTACAATCATCTCCCGCGCCTCCTTAAAGGTTTTTGCGCGCTCTTTCATGAGAGGTACAACCTTCATGAGCGTCTCCATATCTGGCGTAACGAGATTCCCCTTCTCGACGAACTCTTCATCGGAAAGTTTCCGCATCCAGTGTTGATTAACCGATACTAGTTTCGTCTCATCGAAGATTGCGCCGGATTTCTGAATGCGATCAAAAGAAAATGCCTCTGAAAGTTCTTTGCGAGAGAGGTATTCCTGATCATCACCAGGGTTCCATCCAATGAACGCAAGATAGTTAAGCATTGCCTCGGGAAGAATGCCTGCATCGCGGTATTCTGTGAGCGCTTTTGCACCCTTTCGTTTTGAAAGCTTTGTGCGATCTTCTGCAAGAACAAGTGGAAGATGTACATATGCGGGACGAGAGTAACCGAGAGCTTCCTGAATGAGTATTTGACGAGGAGTGTTCGAGATGTGGTCTTCGCCACGTATTACGTGTGTTACGCCAAGATCACCATCATCGACGACAACTGCAAAATGAAAGAGCGGATCATCAATAGCTCGACCAATCGCAAAATCTCCGAGCTCGGTTGTATCAAACGTTATATCTCCACGTACTTCATCACGGAATGTGACGACAGAACCAGGATTCTTTAATCGTACAAGCTGCATCATTTTCCCAGGCTCGTTCTTACTTTCTTCCTCTGAGATGTATGCCTTCCCCTCAGCGACGAGCTTTTCGAGAAGTCCTTTGTGTCGGTCTACGCGCTCACTCTGACGAACGAATTCGTCCCAAGGAAGATCGAGCCATTTGAGCGATTCAATGATGTTATCCTCGTACTCCTTTTTTGATCGTTCACGATCGGTGTCTTCAATACGAAGCAAGAAAGTGCCCCCCACTTTCTTTGCAAAGAGGTATGCAAAAACCGCCGTGCGGTAATTACCGCTATGAAGGAAGCCAGTCGGTGATGGCGCGAAGCGAGTCTTAATCATGATTTTGATTCGTGTGAAAGCCCGATCTGGAGAATTTCTTCCGCAATGACCTTTCCTGCATCAGCATTCGCAAATGCAGTTGTTTTATCCACCATGTCTGCAGCAATGTCTGGATTCGTGAGAATGCGATGCGCCTCAGAAAGCAGGATGTGGCCTGTGAGGTTCCCTTCCTCAAGCACAGTCGCAGCACCCGTACGTGAGTACGCATACGCATTGGTGCGCTGGTCATGACTGACGGCTTCTGGAATCGGGATAAGAATGGAAGGTTTTTTCCAGAGCGCAATTTCCGCGATTGCCGTCATGCCGGCGCGCGAGATAACCAAATCTGCAGCACCTGCGGCGCGGCGCATTGAAAGCGCGTTCAAGTATGCGAACGGATGATAACGTTCGGGGTGCTCTGCTCCACGTAGTACAACTTTTGCCGTGGTCTCCGCAGTCTTAAACAAGTTCTTTCCGGTTTGGTGAACAACGTTTGCGAAGGCTGTTAGTTCTGGAAGTGCCTGCAACACCACATCATTCACGCGTTCTGCGCCTGAAGAACCACCGAGAATAAGAATGGTGGGAAGCGAGGCATCGAGTCCGAAGTGCGCATGGGCTCCTTCTTTCTCTGGCTGCATGATGAGTGAACGAATTGGAATACCGGTTCGCGCAACACGACTACGAACTTTTTCTGGGAAATGCACGGCTGTCTCGCTGAATGTGACGGCGATGCGCCGAGCAAATTTTGATGCCATCAGGTTTGCGCGACCAGGCTTCGCATCTGACTCGTGGATGATCACCGGAATACCAAGGAATTTCGCTGCGAGCGTAACAGGGACGCTTGCGTACCCTCCTTTAGAAACGACAACGTCCGGGAATAGTGAGAAGAGCGTAATGAGTGCAGAGAACAGTCCTGCAGCGCTCACGAACAGATCGGTGAAGTTCTGAAGCGAGAAATACCGACGCCACTTCCCTGCTGGGCAGGCGATGAACCGGATTTCGTTCTCAAAGAGTGCTTCTTCATCGAACGCGGTTGGCGCGATGTAGAAGAGTTGAGGCTTGATGAGGTGCTGCTCGTGCGACGCCTTACGGACTGATTCCGCTATCGCGATAAGTGGATAGAAATGCCCTCCCGTCCCGCCTCCAGTAAAAACGATTTTCATAGCCTAGGTAAGCAAAATTATACCACTAAGAAAAAAAGAAACCGCCCGGAGGAAAGCGGAAGGAAATCCTCCGGGCTTCTCTCGTGGGGCGGCTTTTACTGCGCTTCGTACACGTACGGCAGTTCGCAGTCGACGACATCGCCTCCTGCGGTATAGACCGGTATCTCGCCTTTCTTGCGGCAGTCATTTTCGAGTGATTCCTGGTTGGTTGCCCAACGTAGGAGGCCCGCAAAGACGAACACAACAAAGACGGCACCGATTGCAAGGATCTTCATAGAAACGCTCCCTGGTTACGACCTATATACTGACTGTACTACTAAATAGTAAGTTTGTCAATAAGTACATCATCCCCTCCGCTTCGCTCTATTCGCAGCCACGTTCAAAATGATGCCCACCGACGCAAGTGCGGTAAACAATGCGGTACCACCATGGGAAATGAATGGAAGCGGCAGGCCGGTGAGTGGCAGCACTCCAAGCATTGCGCCTATGTTAAGGAAGGCAGACAACGTAATGATAAGGGTGAGACCCGTCACGGCTAACGACCCGAATGCGGTCCCCGCCTCGGCTGCTATGAAGAACCCACGTGCAGCAAACGCGGTGAATAGAAGAACAATGAGTACCGAGCCGATAAACCCGAACTCTTCGGATACGACGGCGAATACGGAGTCCCCTGCTGGTTCCGGGAGATAGTTAAATTTCTGAACACTTTGACCAAAACCACGACCAAGAAACTGCCCTGAGCCAACAGCAATGAGGGATTGCTGGATTTGGTATCCCGACGTAAGTGCATTTTCAGACGGATCGATATACGTCTTCACGCGCTCGAGCAGGTATGGTCGCATGGCGACGAGGAGCACAAGACCAACGACTGCGATGCCGATCAATATAAAGAAGTCACGTTTGGGTGCTCCAGCGAGCATATAAAGGGCGACAGACGTAATACCAATGACGAGGGTTGTCGACGTGTTTGGTTGGGCGAGCAGGATAAGAACAGGAATGCCAACAATTGCACAGAATGGGATAAGGCCATGCTTGAATTCCTTGAGACGAGAGCGTGCGTTTGAAAGATACAAGGAAAGCATGAGAATGACGCCTACCTTTAAGAACTCCCCCGACTGGATGGTGGTAAATCCAAGATCTATCCAGCGTGTCGCGCCGTTAAGCGTGAGACCAATGCCTGGTACGAACACGAGTGTCGTCAGTAGTACGGTTATTCCATAGAGCGGAAGCGCGAGCGCGGTGAGCCACTTTGGTGGTGTGAAGCGGAGTGCGAGGAGTGCGAGTATGCCTGGCACGAGTCCGAGCGTGAACTGCGTTGTTGCTATCCTCCACGGAGACCCGTCTTCGCGCGCAAGGAGTCCGAGCGCAGCTGAGGTAAACATGGCAAGACCACCGACCACAAGAAAGACCACAATGATGAAAAAGATACGGTCTCCAGAAAAAGGACGTTTCGACATCCTATCGATTATACCCTCACGAGCCCTGGCCTATTTCAAAAGTGCGATGGTAAGTCCTAAGATGCCGGCAATGATGGTGATGACCCAGTACCGCATGGTCACTTTGTAGGAAGGCCAGCCAATCGCCTCAAAATGGTGATGAATCGGTGCGATGCGGAACAGCTTCTTCTTGAAGACTTTCTTCGAAAATACCTGGAGTGCGTTTGTGAATACGGTGAGCGCAAGCGGAAGCGCGATAATGGGGAGAACAGCAACGCCAACACCATCCCCAAGCGTGTCGGTCGAGAACGCAGTTAATGCCAGAGCAAGCGTAAGAGCCATTGATCCTGTTTCGGTCATGTAGAAGCGTGCCGGCGGGATGTTGAACCAGAGAAAAGCGAAGATTGCGCCTGAGACACAGGCTGCAAACCCTGCAAGCGCAATTTGTTCTTGCGCAAATGCAATGCCGGCATAGGTCATGAAGATGAACCCGAAGATGCCTCCTGCGAGCCCATCAATGCCGTCGATGACGCCTGACGCGTAGAGCGCTAAGGTCACAAGCACGAAGAACGGAATGAACATGACACCGAGTTCAATAGGGCCCACGAACGGCAAGCCTACGGATGAGACATCGAGTTTGTCGTAGAACCAGAAGCCCGCGAACGCGCCCATGAGAGTAACGATAAGGAGGCGCCAGCGTAAACGAAGTCCCCCGTTTCCACGAGTGACTTCAAGAAGATCATCCAAGAAACCAACCACGCCGCCCACAAGAAGAGCAACAAGCGGGAGCCAGGTCTGTCCACGATTCACGAAGTCCAGATCGGCAAAGA
>Ga0163151_10003491_pt1 | contig 22512 bp, 16 predicted proteins | sample OliLakLV19MP5IB2_FD_145596 | JGI IMG/M metagenome (GOLD analysis project Ga0163151, IMG submission 145596) | Freshwater microbial mat bacterial communities from Lake Vanda, McMurdo Dry Valleys, Antarctica - Oligotrophic Lake LV.19.MP5.IB-2 | ecosystem: Environmental > Aquatic > Freshwater >... | reverse complement strand
TTGGTGTTTATTTATGCTGGTATATTCTTTATGAATTCAAAATCAAACCTCAGCACTGGCTCGATCTTTTTGTAGTTGACAACACCATACTTATCAGCAACTATATTTTGCATGCTTTTAATTACACAACATTTACCGGCGAAGAAAGATTATTGGGTATTGATGGCACACCCGGACTTTGGATAGGAGACAAATGCAACGGAGTTGAACTTTTTGCATTATTCAGTGTATTTGTAATTGCATATCCTGGATCATGGGAAAAAAAATTATGGTATATCCCGCTGGGGATAATCAGTATCCAGATCTTAAATATTTTGCGCGTAGTTGGACTAGCTGTAGTACAACACAATTTTATAGAATGGACCGAATTTAATCATACCTATGTTTTTAATATTATTATGTACGGTTATATATTTTTGCTTTGGATGATTTGGGCAAATAAATTATCTGATTATAAAATTGGCAATATCACAGGCAAACCCAATGAGAAATAAAAAAAAAGCGCTCCTTTTCATCGCTGCTATTCTTGCCTTTTTCTTCCTTGGATATTTACGGGATTTTATTTTTGTTAATCTTAACGACGCACTTTATTACATAGCTCACAAACAGTACAAATTACAACATGGAGTAGATAAAAGGCTTCAGTTTTTATTCAACTACAGTTATAAGCAATTATATTACCTGAAATGGTTATTAACAGTTATGTTCAGCTGTTTTTATTTTGCTGTTTCCTTTTACACACTCAGATTTTTATTTTCTCAAAAAAATATCTTCAAACCGCTTTTCATTCTTTATACCTTCCTTATTGTACTTTCATGTATGTTGACCCTTATTGGGATATTATTAAACGACAATACCTGGACCTATAAAACTTCCAGATTTTTAATGGGCATGGCTCAATCACCAATACCACTAATGATACTTATATTTGCGATCAAGTTATTACAAACAGAAAATAGCCAATAAAATGAAAAAAATAATCACATCAAAAAATGCCCCGGCTCCTATCGGACCTTACAGTCATGGAGTTTTAGTAAACGGAATGTTATTTGTTTCCGGCCAGGTAGGTAAACACCCGGTAAGCGGAGAACTTATATTAGGAGACATTAAGAGCGAAACCAAACAGGTGATGGAAAATATTAAAGGTATACTTACAGATGCCGGAATGGATTTCAAAAATGTAGTGAAGACAACTATTTTCCTTACCAGTATGGACAATTTTGCCTCAGTAAATGAAATATATGGCTCTTATTTTACCGGCGATTTTCCAGCAAGGGAAACTGTACAGGTATCCAAGTTACCATTAAATGTAAATGTTGAAATTTCGGTAACAGCAGTAGCTTAAAACAAAAAGGATCCGCAAGCGGATCCTTTTTGTTTTAAGCTAAAAAATTTTCTTAGCTCATATGTTTTAAGTTAAGCCCATACATAACAATAAATGCCAAAGGGAAGATTGCCGCAAGAGATGCCATTGCACCTGCAAAAAGCCCACCTGCACCTATTAACGCAAATGTTGTTATAATTGGGATTATTTCCGCAACAACATAAATATAGTAACCTGTCTTTTTCTGTTTCCACATCATCAATACCCCAGCGAGACATATAAGATTCGCCAAAATCCCTATAAGAGCAATTGTTTTTGCGTGTTTCATTGTCATCATTGCCAACTCCATACCCGGCATACTTTCCATTGCCTCAGCGCCCTCCATGCCTTCTGACATTTGCATCATAGTATTCATGGTGTCAGCCATGAATAAGCTTGGGATAGAACCAAGTATTCCAAAACCAATTCCTACAAAACTTAAAATACATAAAACTGTTAAAAAAGTTGGACGCTTTGGTGCGGCCGGTGTTTCAATTGTTTGTGTTGTGGCTGTTTGTTCCATGTTTAATTTTTATTTGTTGCGGTAAAAAAACGACAAATAACAGTGCAGGCAAATTGAACTACTCCCAATTTATTAACATTTTAGCATTAGTTATTAAGAGAGAAAAGGATAGGGGAATAAGGAATCAGACAATGTATTCATTAAAATTTCCTGCCACTCCAGTTACGGTAAGCTTGTTTTTGCGCGTCGTTTACAGAAGCACTTTTTACTACGCTGTAGCGTTTATAATAAACCTCTTTCCCTGAAGTTAGTGAAACATTTTTAATTAAACCGGAAGACAAAACAGTTAAAACAACATCCTTCCCGGCAAAATAATTGCACCAATCCATTAAATTACCTTTAACAGGAATCGAGTTAATTGCAATAATATCATCCCCGATATACAAACCTGATTTTTCCGCGATTGATGCCGGATAAACCGCTAACACTTTATCGGGCTGCCCTTCTATAATTTTAAAACCGTAATGCGACTCGTGATATTTTGATGATGGAACAGCACTCATTTCACATCCAATTTCCTCCAGGCAGCTTTTCAACGCTTCATCATAAGGTTGAACACCATTTACATACGAATCGAAAAAAGTTGTCAGCGAAATACCCGCATATTTTTCGACAATATTTTTATAATCTTCGGCAGTATATCCTTTATCCTTCTTCGCATATTCATAATATAATTCACGCATTACATGATCCAATGAATTTTTGCCTTCAGAATTTTTGCGAATGATCATATCCAGCATAAAAGAAATTAAACTTCCCTCGTGATAAATCGAAGTTTTTCTATTTGGAATTCCCGGAACATAGCCATCCAGCCAGGTATCAAAAGAGGAATCGGCAACAGACATATTTGTTCTTCCAAAATTATCAAAGTGCAACTGCAAGCGTTGATTAAATGTTTTAAAATAATCATCGTCAGAAAACACACCAGACCTGTATAAGATTAAATCTCCATAATAAGTTGTTGCGCCTTCATAAACATATCCGGTTCGCGAGTAATTTTCCTTTGTATAATCATACGGATGCATCTCAACCGGACGAATTGTTTTCACGTTCCATACGTGAAACAATTCATGACAACTGACTCCTAACAGATCATCAAAAATATCACCATGCATTATTCCATATCCCGGGCCTAAGCCAATAACAGTTGAAGTTACGTGCTCCACCCCATGATAAAATCGTATTGGCAATATTTGGAAAATAAAATTGTAACTGGTCAAGGGAAATTCCTTCATCATTACAAATTGCTCATTTATAAAAATGAAAAAATCATTGATGATCTTTGCCCATTCAGGCTTACATTCTCCCTGGAACCAAAAATGAAATTCCACACCATCCAACACAAACATATTGTGTTTAATTGTATCACTCGCAACAAAAGGACTATCTGCTAATTCGTGGTAATCTTTTATGGAAAATTTATGTTCGTACAGTCCATTCTTCGACTCACTAATTCCCTCTCGTTTCATGCCCGTCGCAACTCTCTTGTTCCAGGGAGAAACAATAGTTACATCACATTTTTCATCAATCCTGTTTGGAATAAAAACACTGCAATTAACAGGGTTAACATAAAATTGTTGTTCATCCAAAAATGTGGAACCTGCATTAAGTTCATTGGCAAAATAATTATATTTTATGTGTAGCTCTTTTACCCCTTTAGTATCAACCTCCCAACGATCTTTAGTGATTTTCTTAAAGGACAATTCCTTACCAGCCCTATCAAACACATTAAACTTTTGAATATTCTTCGCAAAATTCCCCAACTCATATCTACCCGGACGCCATGCTGGAAGCTGAATTACAGTAACAGCTTCATTAATATTTTCAGCAATAATCTCAATGTCAACAAGGTGCTGCTGAGGTTTTTGAAAGGAATAGATATACTTCATTGAGATAACTTCTTAATGAGTAAAAATAGTGAAATTATTAGGGAAATAAGTAAAATGAGCTATGTAGTTTTTTACTATTTTTAGGGTATCAACTAATAATCAACAATCAATATGAATTTCGATTTAATTGTAATAGGAAGCGGACCCGGAGGTTACGTTGCAGCAATAAGAGCATCGCAATTGGGACTAAAAACAGCCGTAATAGAAAAAGCCGAATTAGGTGGTATTTGTTTGAACTGGGGCTGTATTCCAACAAAAGCATTATTAAAAAGTGCCCAGGTATTCGAATATTTAAATCACGCAGGTGATTATGGAATTAGTGCTGATAATATAAAAGCTGATTTTGCTTCTGTAGTAAAGCGTTCAAGAGGCGTTGCAGACGGCATGAGTAAAGGTGTTCAGTTTTTGATGAAGAAGAATAAAATTGAAGTTATAAAAGGAGCAGCAAAAGTAAAACCAGGCAAACAAGTTGAAGTAAAAGGAGAGGATGGAAAAACCTCTACTCTTTCCGCTAGCCATATTATTATTGCTGTTGGTGCAAGATCAAGACAATTACCAAACATACCGCAGGACGAAAAAAAAATAATAGGATATCGTGAAGCAATGAATCTTCCAACTCAGCCAAAATCAATGGTGGTAGTAGGTTCAGGAGCAATTGGTGTTGAGTTTGCTTACTTCTATGCAACAATGGGAACCAAGGTAACAGTTGTTGAATTTATGCCAAACATTGTTCCGGTTGAAGATGAAGAAGTATCAAAACAATTGGAAAGATCATTCAAAAAAGCTGGCATTAGTATAATGACGGAAGCAAGTGTAGAGTCGGTTGATACAAAAGGAACAGGCTGCAAAGTAAATGTGAAAACAAAAAAAGGAAACGAAACTATTGAGTGTGATATTGTTCTTTCCGCTGTGGGTATCCAGGCCAATCTCGAAAATCTTGGATTGGAAGATGTAGGAATTGCAACTGACAAAGGAAAAATATTAACTAATCCATATTATCAAACTAATATACCTGGATATTATGCAATTGGCGATTGTGTTGGCGGACAAGCATTAGCACACGTTGCAAGTGCAGAAGGCATTACCTGTGTTGAAAAAATTGCAGGACATAATCCTGAAGCTATTGATTACAATAATATTCCCGGGTGCACTTATTGTCAGCCGGAAATTGCATCTGTTGGTTATACCGAAAAGGCTGCCAAAGAAAAAGGATATGAAATTAAAGTTGGCAAGTTTCCATTCTCAGCTTCAGGAAAAGCAAGCGCCGCAGGTGCGAAAGATGGTTTTGTAAAAGTGATTTACGATGCAAAATATGGTGAATTATTAGGCGCACATATGATCGGTGCCAACGTAACCGAAATGATTGCCGAAATTGTTGCTGCGCGTAAACTGGAAACAACAGGACACGAAATGATAAAAACGATTCACCCCCACCCTACTATGAGTGAAGCGGTGATGGAAGCTACAGCTGCTGCTTATGGTGAAGTAATTCATCTTTAATAATTTTATTTACCGGCCATTTCCAAAATGAAAAAAACATTAATTATTTTTTTGTTGCTTTCATTGAACAGCTTACATAGTTACTCATCCCAATTAAAATCGACTGCTGCTTTTACAGAGAACAAGGGACAAATTGCGGACAGTGATCAAAAAGTAAGGAATGATATTTTATTTTATACAAATACCAGCAACACTACTGTTTATTTAAAAAATTTCGGATTCAGTTATGTTATTGCCAATAGAAGTAAAAGACCTGACATTTCAGAAGTAATTGTTGCTGGTGCAGAAAGAGAAAACTATTCAGATGTTTTTTTACGGATCGATGCCAGCTTCGAAAATGCAAATCAAAATACGATCATAGAAACAGAGAATGTTCAAACTGAATACAGCAATTATTATCTCGCTCATTGCCCGCAGGGAATTAAAAATGTAATGTCCTGCAAAAATGTACTTTGTAAAAATTTGTACAATGGCATTGATGTGCGTTATAAAACAAATGAATCCGGTTTTAAATATGATATCCTTGTAAAACCTGGTGCGAATCCTTCACAAATAAAAATAAAATATGATGGCATTGAAAATCTGTCTATTAAAAACGAACAATTGCTTATTAAAAGCGGCAACGAAATATTAACAGAAAATATCCCAAGAATATATCAAAACATCAATGGAAAAATAATCGACGTAAAAGGAGCATACGAAATAAATGGAAAAACTGTTTCCTTTCGAATTGGCAATTACAATAAATCATACGAATTAGTAATTGACCCCTGGGCTACACTTTATGGTAATACAAGTACAGATTATGTTTATGGTTTATGCAATGATGTAACGGGAAATGTGATAGTGACCGGAAATATGAATGCAAATGTTTTTCCTATAACACAAGGAGTTTATCAAACAGCATTTGGAGGTGCTGTTGATGTTACTGTTGTAAAATTTGGCGCGAATGGTAACCGCATTTGGTCAACTTATTATGGAGGCACCGGAGGCGATTATGGAAGTGCAATTGCTAATGATGGGGATGAACTTGTTGTGGTTGGAGGAACTTACTCCGATCCTTTTCCATTAAGCGCAGCACCTTTCCAGGGAATATATGGAGGCGGATCTTACGATGGTTTCGTATTGCGATTAGATGCTACTGGCAATAGAATATGGTGCACCTACTTTGGCACAACAGGACATGATTACCTTGCCAATGTAAAAGTTGACGGCAATGGAGATATTATTTCAAGCGGCTTTTCTAACACAACAGGACTTGGCACCGCAGGTGTCTTTCAACAAAACTATGCAGGAGGAACTTCCTTCGATGCGTTGTTGGCAAAATTTACTCCAGGCGGAACACGCACCTGGTGTACATATTATGGAGGAACAGATTATGATGCATCTTCGGGTATAACTTTTGAATCAGGCACCAATGATATTTATATTTCGGGGTTAACAGCATCAACTAACCTTCCTCTTCTGCCCGGCGCATTTCAACCGGCAAACGCCGGTGGTGCAAACTACAATGCGCTCATTGCTAAATTCAATTCAGCCGGAACTACAAGAATTTGGGATACATATTACGGCGGTGCTTCGGGTACACTTGCAAGAGGAATTACCACCGACAATTTAAACAATGTAATTTTCACAGGCTACACCAGCAGCGGCTTACCCATATCTGCAGGGTCGTTTCAATTTGCCTATGGAGGCGGCATAAAGGATGCGTATTTAGTTAAGTTTAACAGTACAGGAACTACGCGTGCATGGGCAACATATATAGGAGGAAATCAAACAGAATACGGAGGATCAAGCGTAGTAACGGACTGCGATAATAACATTTACACTTTTGGCGAAACATCAAGTTTAAATTTTCCTATTACTACCTCATGCGCTTACCAAACTTCTTACGGAGGAAATACCGATCACTTTTTTGGAAAATTTTCACCGGCTGGTGCCAGAATTTTTCTGAGTTACCTCGGCGGGGCCATGACCGAAGCCTCTGGAAGCGGAGGTTTATTAAGTCTTAGCAAAGGACAATTGTTTATGACCGGAATGACCAACGGCGGACCATACCCCACGACACCGGGCGCCTATCAAACAGCATATGGAGGAGGGTCGTATGATTTTATTCTCGCAGCAATGTGTCCGGACAGATGTGGAACCGCACCTACTATTAATTTTTCCGCCAACCTCACCAATATCCCTTGCGGCACTGCAGGAATAACAAGTTTTACGCCTACCATTACCACATGCGATACCACAGGAGTATTATGGCAATGGACTTTTACAGGAGGAACACCCTCTTCCTCCACAGATCGTTACCCTAACAATATTACTTATAATGCCACTGGCTCATTTGATGTAAAACTCAAGATAGTTACTCCCTGCTTTAGCGACTCACTCACGAAAAATAATTATATAACAACCAATATTGGTTCTTTGCCAACTGTTACAACATCTGCAAATGATTCTATATGCAGCGGAGAACAAGCAACATTAACAGCATCCGGCGTAGCAACATATTCCTGGAACCCCTCAATGGGATTAAGCTCCACTACGGGATCGAGTGTAACAGCATCACCCGGCATAACAACAAATTATACTGTAACTGGTACGGATGCCGGTGGATGCACAAATACATCAACAGTATCCGTTACAGTCCAAACTCCCACCTTAACAGTTAGTTCAAATATTACAATAATAAAAGGCACCAGCACTGTTATCACTGCATCGGGAAGCGGTTCATATTCCTGGACACCTTCATCGGGCTTGAGTTGCGTGGACTGCCCATCTCCAACTGCGTCTCCAACAAGTACCACAAAATATTATATTGTAACAACTGATTCCGAAGGTTGTACAAAAATCGATTCTGTTACTGTAATTGTAGAGGAACTTTGTTCAGATTATTTTATCCCAAATGCGTTTTCACCAAATGACGATCAGGAAAACGACGTATTCAATGTTTACGGAAATTGTTTTAATTCATTTTTTCTTGTAATATATGATCGATGGGGAGAACAAGTTTTTCAAAGTGAAGATCAGCAAATAGGATGGAATGGTTATGTTAAAGAGAAACTGGCTAATTCGGGTGTGTTTTGTTATAGATTTTCCGGAACAACTAATAAGGGTGAACAGATTGATAAAACAGGCAACGTAAGTCTGATCAGGTAATAAAAAAACTCTCATGAAATAAATCTGACATTCCTAATAAAACGTATATATGAGAAACCATAAAATTATGCTCTCTCTTAATAAAATAACATACGTAGGGTTGCTTTTAGGATTAACAATTAATTCTTGCGCAACACCAAATAAAAATTCACCTATGGAAACTACAATTAATTCATCCACATCAAAAAACGACACCGCTACTTTTGGCGCAGGCTGCTTCTGGTGTGTGGAGGCTGTTTTTCAGGATCTCGAAGGTGTTATATCTGTAGCATCGGGCTATACAGGAGGAAGTATCAAAAATCCTTCGTATAAAGAAATATGCACAGGTAGAACAGGGCATGCCGAGGTATGCCAGTTAGTTTACGATCCTAAAAAAATTTCCTTTGATGAACTTTTACAGGTATTCTGGAAAACACATGACCCAACCACCTTGAATAGACAGGGAAATGATTCAGGCACCCAATACAGATCAGTAATTTTTTATCATAACGAAAATCAAAAAATGCTGGCTGAGAAATACAAAGCAGAACTAAATAAATCAGGAGCATGGGATAACCCTGTTATTACTGAGATAAGCCCCTATTCTACATTTTACAAAGCAGAGGACTATCATCAGAACTATTTCAATCAAAATGGCGACGAACCTTATTGCAGGTACGTTATCCAACCAAAAGTGGATAAATTCAAAAAGGCTTTTCAGGATAAACTCAAACCATAACAATAGTTGTTCTGTTAATTGTTGTTAATTCATTGCTAAAATTACACATACCTAACAACTGAGGTAAATTAATCATCATTGATTATTGAAACGATTAAATTAACTTTGATCTACTAATCGTTTAGCCCCAATATAACAGTGTGTGGAATAACAGGTGCATTTGCTTTTACTGAAAAAGGTAAAGAGAAGTTACCATTTGTCAAACATGCTACCACATGTCTTACAAGCAGAGGGCCGGATGCGGAAGGGATATTTTCAAAAGACAAAATCGCATTAGGTCACCGAAGACTTTCCATTATTGATACCACAGCAAATGGGGCTCAACCCATGAGGGATGAGAGTGGCAGGTATACAATTGTGTTTAATGGGGAAATATTTAATTATCGGGAATTAAAAAAACAACTGAGTTCCAAAGGAATTAATTTCACCTCAGAGAGCGACACCGAAGTTCTTCTTAAACTATTCATTGCAGAAGGCGAAAATTGTTTTACTAAACTCGACGGGGAATTTGCATTCGCCATTTATGATGGAACAGAAAAAAAACTTATACTCTGTCGCGATCGCTATGGAATAAAACCTTTATATTATTATCACGATGAAAATAATTTCATTTTTGCCTCTGAAATGAAAGCGATAATGAAATACAATTGTGAATTGAACATTGATATTTCTTCTTTACGAACCTATCTTCATCTTAATTACATTCCATCCCCTGACTCTATCTTCAATGAAGTAAAAAAGATTCCGGCTGGCAGTTTTACAGAAATTAAATCAGATGGTAAAACAACTAATAAAACTTATTATGAACCTAAATACAAGGCTAATAACAATTTGTCTTACGAATCTGCAAAATCAACACTAAGAGAATTGCTTACCACCTCTGTACAAAACAGAATGATAGCAGATGTTCCCTTAGGCTCATTTCTTAGCGGAGGTGTCGACTCTTCTATAATAGCAGCACTTGCATCACAACAAACAAAACATTTAAAAACTTTTTCGATTGGATTTAAAGATGAGCCACTGTTTGATGAAACAAATTTTGCTCGTTCAGTCGCAAAAAAAATAAATACCGAACACACTGTTTTTTCATTGAGCAATGATGACCTTTATGCTAACCTAAACAACCTTCTTAGTTATATTGACGAGCCTTTTGCCGACTCATCCGCTTTGGCTGTTTACATTCTCAGCAATTACACACGCAAACATGTAACGGTAGCACTTTCCGGCGATGGGGCTGATGAATTATTTGGAGGATACAACAAACATACAGCGTCACTATTTTCCCTTCAAAAAAATTTAGCAACTCAATTTATAAAATACACCTCTCCTATTTGGAATACTTTACCAAAATCACGCAATAGCAAAACAGGAAACAAACTTCGTCAATTGTCAAAACTCAGCGCCGGACTTAAACTTGATAATAAAGACAGATATTGGCGCTGGGCTGGATTCTCAGACGGAAAAGACAATCCTCTTCTTTCAAATTTCTCCCGCAGTCCCGGAAATACAAAAAATAAAATTGTTGCTGATATAAACAACGATCTTAACTCCTGGCTGCTTGCAGATATTAAACTTGTGCTTGAAAATGATATGCTGGTAAAAGTTGATCGCATGAGTATGGCCAACTCCCTTGAAGTGCGTGTTCCGTTTCTTGATCATCGGATTGTAGATTTTTCGTTGCAGCTTCCTGTAGATTTTAAAATAAACAAGCAAAGCAGAAAAAGAATTTTGAAGGATACGTTTGCAGATCTATTACCTGCGGAGATATTGACCAGAAGCAAACAAGGGTTTGAAGTGCCTTTATTAAAATGGTTCAGAAACGAGCTTAAGAGCGAAATAGAAAATAATTACTTAGAAGACAGTTTTATTCGTGAACAAAAACTGTTCAACCCGGATTACATAAAACAATTAAAAAAACAATTATTTTCAGTTAACCCGGATGATGCTGTTGCAAAAACGTGGGCGATCATAGTGTTCCAGCATTGGTGGAAACAAAATGGGCTAACGGAAAAAAATATTCAGAGCCCAAATTAAATATGCCAAAAATACTTCGCATCATCAATCGTTTTAATCTTGGAGGGCCCACTTACAACACGGTTTACCTTTCCAGGTTTATGCCAAAAGAGTATGAAACGCTATTAATAGGCGGCGAGAAAGATGAGAGCGAGGAAAGCTCATTATTCATTGCTCGTAACTATGGAATTGAACCAATGGTGGTTCCCGAAATGAAACGTTCGATCAATCCATTGAATGATTATTTTGCTTATAAAAAAATTAAAAAAATAATAAAGGAGTACAAACCAGATATTGTTCATACACATGCTTCAAAGGCAGGAACCATAGGTCGCTTAGCAGCTATAAATTGTAAAGTCCCGGTTATAGTCCATACATTTCATGGACATGTTTTTCATTCCTATTTCGGCAGGTTCAAAACTGCTGTATATAAAAACATTGAACGCTTCCTGGCAAAAAGATCATCCGCAATAATTGCCATAAGCGAAAAACAAAAACAGGAACTGACACAAGAGCATAAAATATGCGCGACAGAAAAAATGCATGTGATCCCCCTGGGATTCGATCTTGATAAATTCCAGGAAAACATTTCAGAAAAGCGAAAAACATTTCGGGATCAGTATAAAATAACAGAGAAAGAGATCGTAATCTCGATCATTGGCAGATTGGTACCCGTAAAAAACCATTCTCTCTTTTTGCGATCGCTCAAAATTGTCCTTGAAAATTCAAAACAAAAAATAAGGGCCTTTATTATCGGTGATGGCGAGGAAAGAAAAAATATTGAATCGCTTGCAAAAAATCTGGGAATTAATTTTTCAGATGGAACAACTCCAGCAACCCTCACATTTACTTCCTGGAGAAAAGACATTGATGTCGTATGTGCAGGTTCTGATATCATCACCCTCACATCTTTTAACGAAGGTACACCGGTTAGCCTTATTGAAGCTCAGGCAGGTAACAAACCAATCGTTACCACAAATGTTGGCGGCATACAAAACGTTATTATACCTAACGAAACAGGTTTTCTGATCAACTCATTCGATGCAAAGGATTTTTCTAATGCGCTTTTAAAACTGTCTGAAAACGAAGAATTACGTACACAAATGGGTGCAAAGGGCTGGAAACAGGTAAAAGAAAACTATCATTATACAAGACTTGTATCTGATATGGATTCCCTATACAAAAGGCTCCTTCATAGCTCAAAATCAGACAATTAGTCATTTTACATTAATATTTAGTATCTTTGCAGGCTCAAACGAAACAGGCAAATGCAAAAACTAATTCGCACTGTATTATTTTTTTCAATATTTGTTGCCCTTACAGGATGTCATTTACTTAATCCAAGCATGATGCTGCGTACAAAAAGAGGGTACAAATTTGCACCTTTTGCGGATTCTCTTTTTACGTCAAAAGATTATAAAATTGCTACGAACGACCTTATTACCTTTAATGTATATTCAAATGATGGATTTAAATTAATAGATATCACCTCTATAAATACTTTTGTAGGAACTGCGCAGGCAAATTCAAATACCTATGTGGTGGAACAGGACGATTCTGTCAGGCTTCCTGTATTGGGAAGAATAAAATTAGGAGGCCTTACCTTAAGGCAAGCCGAGTCATTTCTTGAACAAAAATACTCAGTATATTATGTTAAGCCTTTTGTTATTATTAAAATACAAAACAAGAGAATAATTATTTTTCCAGGAACCCCGGGAACTGCAAAAGTGTTGAGCCTAATGAATAATAACACAAAACTTATTGAAGCAATTGCACTTTCAGGAGGTATACCAGAAAACGGAAAGGCACATAGGATTAAACTTATCAGAGGAAACTTACAAAATCCTCAGATATATTTAATAGACCTTAGCACCATAGAGGGGATACGCCTTGCAGATATGACCGTTCAGGGAAATGATATTATCTATGTTGATCCAAGACTTAATATTGGAAGAGAGATAATAAAAGAGATCGCTCCAATTATCAGTCTTATGACCACTACGCTTTTAGTTTTAGGAATAGTAAAAACCCTATAAAAGGATACCCTTAACTTAAATGTATCAGGAGCAGATATCTCAATCGAACGACAATTTTGAGCGTTACCGCGAGCGCATCTCAAATTTCAGTGGTGAATTCGAACTTGGCTTATTCATTTTTATTATTAGAAAAAGCTGGTTTTGGTTATTGCTTTTTTTCTCGGTTGCTACGCTAATAGCATTTATTTATCTCAGATACACACCATTGGTTTATGAGTCAAGCTCAGTGATACAACTTGAGAATGCAAGCACCGCGACAAAAGTCTTTGACATGGGTCTTGATAAAGACAATGAAATTGCACAAAAAATCGAACTCCTACGCTCCAAGATCTTTTTCAAAAGAGCTTTATCCAAACTTCCTCTTGAAGTAACTTATTACTCCGAAGGAACATTTATTAATTCTGAAAATTACAGAGGCTCCAACTACTTGATAGAAGCAAAAATTAAAAACGATCTTATTCTCGGGATATATATATATATCCGTTTTAAAAATGAGGCAAACGGAGAATTGTCCTATAGTCAAAACAACGTACAAACCTCCAAGACCTTTAACTCCGGTGAATGGACCAGCATACCCGGTGCAGATGTAAAAATAACTCCTATTAACTACAAAGAAATTGAAAGGCAACAGAATACAATAAAGGAAGGTGCTTCCTATTTTATTCTCAACGATTTCGAAAATTTAGCAAATGAATATTATGGAAGATTAGATATTAAACTTCTTAACGAACAGGCTAAAACAGTAAAAATTGTTTTTAGCGACAACAACCCTGTTAAAGCAAAAGACATAGTAGAATCAATGTCAACTGAATTTATTAAGTACGATATTGAAAGAAAAGGTGAAAGCGCTAAAAACGTTCTATCTTTCATTGAAGAACAATTGGCTTTTGTGTATCAGGGCCTAAAGAGCTCTGAAGTTGCAATACAAAGTTTTATGGAGCAAAATAATATTACAAGAAATGACATTACGCAGGCCGCCAGCATTAGCAGGTTTAATAACCTTGAAGACGAAATGATAAATTTAGATCTCGAAGAAAAGGTGCTTAACAAAATAAACGACCAGATCAAGAAAAAAGAAAATGTTGACTCCTACACACTTCTTTCAATACTTTCCGGGGGGAATTACGATCCCAATATCACATCCCAGATAGGCAAGCTTCAGAATTTAATTATCGAACGCGAAGAGTTATTGTATGATGTGACCGCTAATAGCGAAACTATAAAAGAAATAGAGAATCAAATTGAAATTAGTAGAAGAATTTTGCTTGAAAGTGTAAAATCTTACAGAGAGAAAATTGGTTCAAAAAAGGATCAGATCACTACAAAAGCTGGAGAGTTTCAAAGCAAAATAAGAACACAGCCTGAAAGAGAAATGGAATATGCGCGTTTGCAGCGATTATTTACCATAAATGAAAAGTACTATACAATTCTTCTAGAAAAGAAAACAGAATACTCCATTTCAAAAGCAGGAGTAACGGCGCAAAACATTATACTTGACAAAGCTCATCTGCCTACCAGCCCTATTTCTCCAAGCAAAAAAAATACTTTAATGATCAGTACATTGATTGCGCTTTTGTCCGGCATACTGCTCATTTTTTCGAGATACGTTGTACATGATGAAATAAATTCTTTAAACCAAATTACGAAACACACGCATGCTTCTATTGGAGTTTTAGGAATAATACCTCGCTATCACAAAGAAATTCCGGTATCACAATTGCTTGTCGATAAAAGCCCTAAATCCCTGATCGCGGAATCATTCAGATCGATAAGATCTAATCTACAGTTCATTAATAATACTCCCGGATCTAAACTTATTGCTGTTACATCAACAGTTTCGGGTGAAGGAAAAACTTTTGTAGCGATCAATCTCGCAGGTATTATTGCATTCTCAGGAAAAAAAGTAATTATACTTGACCTCGACATGAGAAAACCTAAAATACACAAGGGGTTTAATGCTGAAAACATAAAAGGCATGAGCACACTCTTGATCGAACGTGATACGATCGAGGATTGCATTCAACAAAGCTCACTCGAGAATTTACATTTTATCACTGCAGGACCAATCCCTCCTAACCCTTCGGAGTTGATCATCAGCGAAAACATGGATAAAATTTTGAACAAGCTTAAACAAACTTATGACATCATAATTATTGATAATCCCCCTGTTGGTCTTGTTACAGATGGTATTGCGATCATTCAAAAAGCAGATTATCCAATTTATATTTTCAGGGCAGAGTATTCGAAACGAAGTTTTATTCAAAATCTCGACAGGCTATATAACGAAAGTAACCTGAAGAGATTATCTGTGATCATGAACGGAGTTGATATCAACAGAAGAAGTTACGGGTATAATTATGGCTACGGATACGGGTACGGTTATGGATACGGTTATGGATATGGATATGGATATTATGAAGACAGTTCCCCTAAGAAAAAATTTCAGAAGAAGAAATCATTCCTTTCCACTCTTTGGGAAAAGAGAAAAAATAAAAAGAACAACAGCTATCTTGACTCATGAAGTTTATTCAAACATCTATAAAGAATCTTCTCGTTATTGAGCCTACGGTTTTTGAAGATCCAAGAGGATATTTTTTTGAATCTTACAGCAAAAGTATTTTCGAAAAAAACGGTATTTTCTGTGACTTTGTTCAGGACAATCAATCTTTATCCGGCGCGGGCGTATTAAGAGGGCTGCATTTTCAAAATCCACCACATGCGCAGGGAAAATTAGTGAGGGTTATTAAAGGCGCCGTATTGGATGTTGCAGTTGATATTAGAAAAAATTCATCTACTTACGGGCAACATTTCAAAACTGAACTTACTGAAGAAAACAAAAAAATGGTTTGGATACCCGAAGGGTTTGCTCATGGATTTTTAACCCTCAGAGATAATACCATTTTTTCCTATAAATGCTCGGCCGTTTATAATAAATCATCCGAAGACTGTATATTATGGAACGATCCTGACCTTGGGATCGATTGGAACATTTCCTCGCCTCTTGTTTCTGAAAAAGACAAGAATGGCAAAGCTTTCAGGAGCTTTTCCAGCTTGTTTTAGACCTCAAAATTTGGTACTTTTGCACCTCATTAATTAACCTTTGGGTATGTTTTGGGGAGAGTTCTCTTTTCTGTTTTTCATTTCTTTTTTTGTTGGTGCAACATTGTTCTCATTGTTACTCAACGGACTTTTGTTGAATTTTGCCAAAACACTTGGAATACGAAATAATAGCGAAGACCTTATCAGGTGGAACAATCAATTAAAACCCGCATTAGGAGGTATTTCTTTTTACCTGATCTTTTTATTTTCCATTGTTGTGTACAGCATATTTTACGCAAACGACATTTGGGCGAACAAGCAAGTGCTTGGAATACTTTGCTCCTGCTCTATTGCTTTTATTATCGGCCTTGCAGATGATGCATATAACACCAGGCCATTTCTTAAATTTTTGGCCCAGGTAACCTGTGCAATTATCCTTATAGTTACCGATATTTATATTAAGATTTTCCCCTCCGATATATTAAACTATACACTTACCTTATTCTGGGTTGTAGGAATAATGAACTCGGTTAATATGCTTGATAATATGGATGCAATTACAGCAAGCGTATCAGCTGTTATAATAGCTGGCGCGCTGTTCATCTTGTATTTTAGCGGAGTTCACGCAGGGCCGCAGGTATTTATTTTGACCGGGTGCCTTGCTGCATTGATCGGTTTTTTGTTTTACAATTGGCATCCATCTAAAATGTTTATGGGCGATACCGGCAGTCAATTTCTCGGAGCGTTGTTAAGTGCAGTAGGCATCATTTACTTTTGGGAGCTCCCCTTCCCCCACCCATCTAATACTGCGGCATCAAAAAGGATCATTGTAACTGTCCTTATGTTCATTATACCGATCATTGATACGACCACAGTAGTTATCAACAGGCTGTCGAAAAAAAGGTCTCCTTTTGTAGGAGGTAAAGATCATACCACACATCACTTATTCTATCTGGGGGTTACGGAAAAAAGAATTGCTGTACTTTTCATTCTAATATCCGCACTCTCCTCATTCATTGCAGGTGTTGTCATCGATACGATTACTGTCTGGGGATATTGGCAGATAATTATTTTCTCACTTTATATAATCATTCTTTTCGTGTTTTTATATGTTCCAACGCAAACTATAAAACAGAAAAAATAGAATATAAATGAAACTATTAAAAATAATAACAGCCAGGATGTACAGGATCAGAAAGCATCTTTATGCACTTTCAGGAATTATTATTTTCGTAATTATTTTTCATTTATTCAATTACTCTGTAAACCCCACAAAGGAGGATAGTGCATACAGTGAATATTTCAAAAACAATTATAAAATTTTTGGTCTGAATATACCCAAGGATCTGAACTTTTGCGGGGAGAAAGTTCCGGTGAGCGATTTCGCTGTAAGGGAATCTATTGACAGGGAATTACTGGTAAACACCTACTGGCAGTCGCAAACATTGTTATTGCACAAACGCGCCAACAGATGGTTTCCGGTCATAGAGCCTATCCTTAAAAAAAATGGCATCCCGGATGACTTTAAATATATTCCGGTTGTGGAAAGCGGTCTTACCAATATTGTCTCTCCGGCCAAAGCAACAGGATACTGGCAGTTTATTGAAGCAACAGGAAAAACTTACGGCTTGCAAATTAATGACGAAGTGGATGAAAGATATAATGTAGCGAAATCTACAGAAGCCGCTTGCAAATATTTTAAAGAAGCCTATAAAAAATTTCAAAACTGGACGCTAGTTGCGGCCTCCTATAATTTAGGAATGGGCGGCATTGAATCGCAGCTTGCAAAACAAAAAACCTCATCCTATTACGACTTGCTTTTAAATGAAGAGACTGGCCGTTACGTATTTCGTATTCTTGCCCTCAAAGAAATTTTCGTAAAACCAAAAGATTACGGTTTCATTTTAAGAAAAAAAGATCTTTACCCACCCATTCCAACCTATGAAATAAAAATCGATAGTTCTATCAGCGACCTTACCAACTTTGCCATTTCACAAGGTGTCACTTATAAAATCCTTAAGATTTTTAATCCCTGGCTCAGAAAAAGCTCATTGAACAATCCTGACAAAACCACTTATACTATTCTTTTCCCGGAGAAAGATGCATTGAATTTTAACTATGACGACTCTGCGGACCTGTTTCTTCTCGAAGAATCGAAAAAAGATTCTGCTTCAAAAAATATTGCTGCTATTGCAACCCAGCCTTTGATAATACATGACACTACAACAATTTTAGTTTATAAAACAGGTAAGGGAGAAACAGTTTCTTCTGTTGCAAAAAAGTATAATGTAAGCGAACAAAATATCAGGCTGTGGAATAAATTATCCGATGAAGAAAAAATTGGCAACAACACGGAAATAAAACTTTATCTCCCAAAACAACAATAGATTTTTCGCTAAAAAATGACTGAAAACCTGGTTGCAAATGAAAGTGAAACGCTTGAAGTCATTGGCGCGCGATCACACAACCTTAAAAATATTTCAGTCACCATACCCAGAAATAAACTAGTTGTGATAACAGGCTTAAGCGGCAGCGGAAAATCTTCCCTTGCTTTCGATACCATTTATGCCGAAGGACAAAGAAGATACATTGAAAGTTTCTCATCTTATGCACGTCAATTTCTCGGCAGCCTGGAACGGCCTGATGTGGATAAAATAAGCGGCCTCAGTCCTGTTGTTTCCATTGAACAAAAAACTGTAAATAAAAATCCGAGGTCAACGGTTGGTACCATTACAGAGATATATGATTTTCTGCGGTTACTTTTCGCACGTGCATCGGATGCTCTTTCTTATGTAACAGGAGAAAAAATGGTTCGCTACTCAGATGATCAGATCATCTCTGCAATAATTGAAAAGTACGATGGCGAAACAATACATCTGCTTGCTCCGGTTGTAAAAGGAAGGAAAGGGCATTATCGCGAATTGTTCGAACAAATTCGTAAGCATGGTTTTTCAAGAGCAAGAGTTGATGGGAAAATAATTGAACTCAACAAACGCATTCAGCTCGACAGGTATAAGACTCACGATATTGAAATTGTGATCGACCGCATTGGTGTTTCACAAGCTTCAAGGCAACGCATAAATGAATCCTTGCAGGTAGCCATGAAACAAGGAAAGGGTATTATTATGGTGATGGATGAAGACCAGAAGGAAACAAGAATTTTCAGTCGTTTCCTCATGTGTCCTACTTCCGGAATTTCATATGATGAACCTGCTCCGAATCTTTTCTCCTTTAATTCACCATATGGTGCTTGCCCTAAATGTAATGGCCTAGGAGTAATTTCTGAGATTGATATTAAAAAAATAATCCCTAAACCAAACCTGAGTATTAAAAAAGGCGGCATTGTTCCATTGGGAGAATTCAAAAACAACTGGATATTCAAACAAATAGAAGCGATAGGTGATAAATATAAATTTACTCTTGATACACCAATTGAAGATATTTCCGAAGATTCGATGAATACCATTTTGTTTGGATCGGATGAAGTATTTAAAGTAAAAGCGCAATACGAAAGTTCCGCGACAAGTTATTCTTTATCGTTTGAAGGGATTGTAAACTTTTTAATACGCCAGCAACAAGAAAACCCTTCCCCAGCAATAGACCGTTGGGCACAGAGCTTTATGAACAAGATCACCTGCCCATCCTGCAAAGGTTCAAGGTTAAAAAAGGAAGCGCTTTATTTTAAGATCGACAATAAAAATATTGCTGAGTTATCAGACATGGATATCAATGATCTTAAAAATTGGTTCAGGGATATTGAAAAAAGAATTGACTCGAAAAAAAATATCATTGCGAAAGAAGTATTAAAAGAGATAAGATCAAGAATTGATTTTTTATTAGATGTTGGATTAGAATATATAACGCTGAACAGGAGTTCTAAAAGTCTTTCCGGCGGGGAGGCACAGCGGATAAGGCTTGCGACCCAAATAGGATCTCAACTGGTTGGTGTACTTTATATTTTAGATGAACCAAGCATTGGTTTACATCAGCGCGATAACACAAGGCTCATTGAAGCGTTAAAAAATTTACGCGATGTTGGCAATTCGGTAATAGTTGTTGAGCATGATAAGGAAATGATCATGGCTGCCGACTATGTAATTGACATTGGCCCAAAAGCAGGCATACATGGCGGAGAAATTGTTGCAGAAGGCACACCTGATGAGATAAAAAAATCCCATTCACTTACAGCACAATACTTGAATGGAGAAAAAGAAATAGTCATTCCTTCAAAACGAAGAGATGGTAATGGCAAATATTTAACTGTAAAAGGCGCTTCCGGAAATAATTTAAAGAATGTAACTGTCACTTTTCCATTGGGAAAATTTATATGCGTTACCGGAGTTTCAGGCAGCGGAAAATCCACATTAATTAACGAAACACTATACCCTTTTCTTAGCAATTATTTTTATCGCTCAGAAAAACCTATTCTCGCTCACAAAAAAATTGAAGGCGTTGACAATATAGACAAAGTGATTGAAATAGATCAAAGTCCCATTGGAAGAACCCCGCGTTCAAACCCTTCCACATACACCAATGTATTTTCTGATATCCGTAATTTATATGCGGAACATCCCGAATCAAAAATCAGGGGTTACAAACCCGGACGTTTTTCTTTTAATGTTAAAGGCGGAAGATGTGAAATTTGCCAGGGAGCGGGAGTAAAAACAATTGTAATGAATTTTTTACCCGATGTATATGTAGAATGTGAAGCCTGTAATGGTAAACGATACAACAGGGAAACACTGGAGATACGATTCAAAGGAAAATCGATCAATGATGTATTGAACATGACAATTGATACTGCGGTAAACTTTTTCGAAAATATTCCTTCCATCATTCAAAAAATAAAAACCTTACAGGATGTTGGACTAGGTTATATTACCCTTGGGCAGCAGTCAACCACGTTATCCGGCGGTGAGGCACAACGCGTAAAATTGGCAACAGAGTTATCAAAAAGAGATACAGGGAATACTTTTTATATACTTGATGAACCAACAACAGGCTTACATTTTGAAGATATTCGTATCTTACTGGAGGTGTTAAACAAACTTGTAGATAATGGCAATACCGTGTTGGTTATTGAACACAACATGGATATTATAAAGGCGGCTGACCATATTATTGATCTGGGTCCGGAAGGTGGCAACAAAGGAGGAATTATTTTATGCGAAGGGACTCCCGAAGAAATAGTAAAAAATAAAAACAGCCACACAGCTAAATATTTAAAAAGCGAACTTAAAAGCATTTCCAACGTAAAACAATTTTAAACAAGTTTATGAATATAGATAAAGAAGATAAAATACGTAAAGCATTTGCAGATAAAAACTGGCATGAGATAAAAGCTACTGACTCCTGGCAGCTATTTAAAATAATGGCAGAGTTTGTTGAAGGTTTTGACAAGATGAGCAGGATAGGACCTTGCGTATCTGTATTTGGATCAGCAAGAACAAAACCAGATAATAAATATTATAAACTGGCCGAAGAGGTTTCCTTTAAACTTACCAAAGAAGGTTATGGAGTAATCAGCGGTGGCGGACCCGGTATTATGGAAGCTGCCAACAAGGGAGCAAAAGAAGGCGGTGGAAAATCCGTTGGACTAAATATTAAACTCCCTTTTGAACAGTCACATAACATCTATATTGATTCTGACAAGTTGATTAACTTTGATTACTTCTTTGTACGCAAAACAATATTCCTGAAATATTCTCAGGGATTTATTGCATTGCCCGGTGGCTTTGGAACATTGGATGAATTGTTTGAAGCGATAACATTGATACAAACCAATAAGATCGCAAACTTCCCAATTATTCTTATTGGTAAAAAATACTGGGAAGGACTTTTCAAGTGGGTTCAAGAGGTGATGTATGAAGAAGAGCATAACATTAGCCCGGAAGACTTTGACCTTTTCTCTGTTGTTGATACGGCAGATGAAGCAATAGCTAAACTAAATGAATTCTACTCTAAGTATTTATTGAAGCCGAATTTTTAGTCTGCAACAATTTCTTTTTTCAACATTGCAAAAGCGGCCAATGCTGCTTTACGAATATTTCGTTCCCTGTCTTCGCCGAATAAAAATTTTTGGGAAATAACTTTATCTGCTGTTGCAAGCGCTACCCATTCCATACCTACAGGCTTATGTTCGCTTCCCCCACCCGGCCCCGCTATGCCCGATGTTGCCAAAGCGTAATCAGTACCAATTAATTTTCTTACACCAACTGCCATTTGTTCTACCACAATTTTACTAACGGCTCCGTGTTTTTTAATATCATCAGGAT
>Ga0163151_10003490_pt1 | contig 22525 bp, 16 predicted proteins | sample OliLakLV19MP5IB2_FD_145596 | JGI IMG/M metagenome (GOLD analysis project Ga0163151, IMG submission 145596) | Freshwater microbial mat bacterial communities from Lake Vanda, McMurdo Dry Valleys, Antarctica - Oligotrophic Lake LV.19.MP5.IB-2 | ecosystem: Environmental > Aquatic > Freshwater >... | reverse complement strand
CATCAACGGCGGGGCGGTGACGACGACGGGCGCCCAGACCTACGGGGACGCGGTGACCCTCGGGGTGGCGACGACGCTCATCGGCGTCGGCAACACCTTCAGCAGCACCGTGAATGGGCCGGGCGCCCTGACGGTGAACGACAGCGGCACAACGACCTTCACGGGCGCGGTGGGCACCACCACGGCGCTGGCCTCGCTGACGACGAACGCGGGCGGCACGACGGCGATCAACGGCGGGGCGGTGACGACCTCCGGCGCGCAGACCTATAATGATGCGGTGACTCTCGGGGCCGCGACGACGCTGACCGGCGTGGGCAACACTTTTGCGAGCACCGTGAACGGCGCGCAGACGCTGTCGATTATCGACAGCGGCACGACGACGTTCAACGGAGCGGTGGGAGGGGGCACGGCACTGACGAGCCTGACGACGAACGCGGGCGGCACGACGGCCATCAACGGCGGGGCGGTGACGACGACGGGCGCCCAGTCCTACGGGGACGCGGTGACGCTGAATGCGAACACGACCCTGATCACGACAAACAGCGCGGTGGCCTTCGCCTCGATCCTGAACTCGTTCAACGCGACGGCCCGCAACCTCACAATCAACACCGGTTCAGGAGCAGTCACCTTTGGCGGAACCATCGGTGGGGTGAATCCGTTGGGCATCCTGACGATCAACAACACCGCCGCGGCGGGGCTGGCGTTGCCCACCACGACGGTGCAGACCCTCAACGCGACCACCAATGGAGCGATCACCCAATCGGGCAATCTCGTGGTTGCTGGCAACACGACGCTGGCCCCGGGACCCGGCAACAACGTGACGCTTACCCAGGCGGGCAACAACTTCGGCGGACCCGTGGGAGTGACCAACGGCAACAACGTGACCCTCGTCGATGCCAACATCCTCGACCTGGGCCCGATCGCGATCACCGGCAACCTCACGGCGACGGCGACCACGGGCGATATCACGAATACGGGTGGGGCGCTCTTGATCGGCGGCAACTCACTCTTCACCGCCAGTGCGGTGGGTGCCTCGATCAGCGTGAACAACGCCGGCAACAACTTCACCGGGACCGTGACCTTTGCGCCCACCGTGGGGCTCGCGAACGTGAGTGTGTTGGACAATTCGCCCTTCGATCTGCTTGGCAATACCATCAGCGGCAACCTGACCGTGAACGCGGTCGGGAACATCACGGACAGCGGGGCCATCCCCACGGTTGTCCAGACCGGTTTGGCGAGCTTCAACGCCAATGGCTTCAACATCACCCTCGATACTCCGGGCAACAACTTCAGCACCGTCCAGCTGGCGGGCGCGGCGATCACCCTGTTCAATGTCAACTCGATCAACTTCGCGGGCGTGCAGTCTTCCGGAGCGATCAACCTGCAGTCTGCGGGCACGATGACCATCAGTAACCCGATCACCGGCGGATCGTCGGTCACTCTCGGCTCGACCGCGGGCGATCTGGTCATCAACGCGCCCATCAGCACCACCTCCGGCAACCTGACCCTGACCGCCGCGCAGAATGTCGCTTCCACCGCGCCCGGCACCCTCACCACGGCCGGCGGGTCGATCACGGTCACGGCGACGAGTGGCAGCGCCCAGGTGGCGGCCACTTCCACGTCCGGCGGAGCGGTGACGGTGACGGCGGCCGGGGCGGCCCAGTTCATCAGCCCGCTCACGATCAGCGGCCCCTTCCTCGTCAACGCCGGGGGCAACATTACCTTCGACCAGTCGATCGGTGGCGGGGGCTCCCTCACGGCGAACACCTCTGGCATCACGCGCTTCTCCGGCCCGATCAGCGGCCTGAACAGCCTGCTGACCAATGTCGGCGGCTCGACGATCCTGGGGGGAGGCTCCCTGGGCGTCACCGGCTCCTTCCGCTTCAACGATCCGGTGCAGCTGGCCAGCAGCATGGTTATCTCCGGCCCGACCGGCCGTTTCAACAGCACTCTCGATGGCGGACAGGGGCTGACCGTCAACTTGTCGGGTGACGCGATTTTTGTCGGCGCCATCGGTGGAAGCCAGCGGCTGGGGAGCATCACGACCGACAGCGCGGGCCGCACGCTGTTCTACGGCGGTTCAGTCCTCACGACCGGCGCGCAGGTTTACAATGACTCCGTGCTGCTCGGCACGAACACCACGATGGGGGCGTCCGCCCTCACTTTCAACGGCCCGCTCAACACCGGCCCGGCCCTCACGACCCTGGCACCCCTTTCCGGCGGTAGCGCCGCCACCACCGGCGAGAGCGACCTGACGGCCAATGTCTCAGGCGCCACGGTGTTCAACGCACCGGTCGGTCAGACGACCCGGCTGGGGGATGTGACCACCGATGCCGCCGGCACGACGATCATTCGCGCCAACTTCAACGCCACCCGGCTCACCGTGAACGACCCGGTGACCTTCGACACCGCCCCGGCCATCACGATCGACACCACCGGCGCGCAGCTCTTCGCCGGCACGGCCACGCTGGGCACGAACCTCACCTTCAAATCGACCCTGAACGCGGTCTTCAGCCCGACCGCGAGCGACCCCGAGGGCATCCGCTTCGCCCAAGGCCTCTCCGCGCCGGGCCGGACGGTCACGATCACGGCGCCCCAGGCGACCATCAGCACGGGCGGCGACATCGGCGCGGCCAACGCCAGGCTGAACACGATCTCCGCTACCGGCCGCTACCTGGTCATCGGCGGCAGTGTCTGGGCGCAAGGTGACATCGCGCTGGGCATCGGCACCGGGACGACCGGCGAGAACGACTTCCTCCAGTTCACCGGTCCCGCCGGGACCGTGCGCAACACCTTTGTGGATTCTCTGGAGGGTGATATCATCCTCGGCAGCGGCGCCACCGGCGGGGCGGCGAAGACCGACGCCCCGGGACGCTCCTCCATCTCCAAGCGCAATGACGGCGACCTGTATCTGTTCGCCCGTAAGGTGACGATCCAGCCCTTCGAGCGTCTGGTGGTGCGCAACGGCTCGCTGATTGCCATCGCCGACGGCACGGCGGCCGACGACGGGATCACGCTAAGCAGCACGGCGGCTTCCAACTATCTGGTCCTGGTCAGCTCAACGGATCGGACGGTCCCGGGCATCATCCTGCGCTCGCGCGGCCCGGCCAACATCGATCCGCCGGGCGGGACTGTGACGCTGGATCAAGGCACCGACCTGATCGCCGGCGCCGTACTCTTCTTCAACGTCAACTATTCGCTGGCCGGGACCTTCCCGACGCGCGAGGCGTATGCCCCCGCGCCAGCGACGGAGGCCGCTTTCGACTACACCCGGTTCACCGGCAACATCTTGGGCGCCTTCGGTCCTCTGACCATCGGCATCCTGCCTGATGGGGGCGGAGTGGCGCACAACGTGTATGTCGCCGACCTGGTGCTGAGTAACCGCTTCCGCCCGATCCTCGGCGGCCTGATCTACCTGGATCTCAGCACCGCGCCCGGCTTTGGCACCGGCCCGTTCATCCAGACGGACCTGATCGGCCTGACCGACGTGGTGCCGATGCGCACGCTGTTCTCGCGCAATGCCGCCCCGCGCACTAACCTTCAGTCGGCCTTTACGCCGAATGTGCCCCGCGAAGATCGCGAGACCACCCCGCCCGAGGTCGACCTGTCCCCCGCCGTGCGTGAGCAACTGCAGGCCCTCGGCATCTATGCCCGCGCCCTTCGGCCGGAGGAGACCCGGTCCCGCGAACTCCGCATGGGCTTGTTCACCACCATCCCCGAGCGGGAACGCCCCCGGGAGTCCGATTACGAGGTGGCCGACGCCCGCGTCGAGAACCGTGCCGTACGCGAGGTGCTTCGCCTCGCCACCGAGGCCGGCCTGATCGGCGAGGGCCAAGGCAAGCTCGAGGAAGTGGCCCGGGCGCTGGCCGCCAGCTACGAGGCATTCTCGGTGCTGTCGCTCAGCCAGGAGGCCAAGGACTTCCGCGCTTGGCTGGAAGTGAGCACCGAGCCCGACTCCATGCGGGTGCTCGAATATGTGAAGACCCTCCACGAGACCCTGAAGGGTATCGAGCTGCTCGGCCTCACGCGGCAGGAACTGGCCAGCTCCAAGGCGCAGATTTACGGCAGCATCCTGCGCGCCCGTCTCAACGCCGAGCCGGAATTCCTCCGCTCGCTGGTGGAGGGCGCTGCGGCCCCCACCCAAGTGTCAGCCGTCGAGTCACCCTCGGTCGCCTCGGGGTCGCTGGTCCAGGCCGCACTTCGCTGACGCCCGATCAGCCGGGCCTGATTCCTCGCTTGTGCCATCGGCCGGATTGGTTATCGAAGGGGGCTGCCTCCCATGGATTCTACACCAGGTTTCGGACAAACTAACCCGAGTTTCGGTAGCACCAATCCGACGTCGGGGCAGCCCAACCGCCGCCTCGCGGCCGTGATGTTCCTCGATATGGTCGGCTACAGTGCCATGATGGCCGGGGACGAGGAACGGGCCCTCGCCTGCGTGGGCGAATTGGAGAAGCTTCTCCGGGCCGAGGTGCCCAAGTTCGGTGGCCGCGTGGTTAAGTTCCTGGGTGACGGCTCGATGGCCGAGTTTCCCACCGCCTTGGCCGCCGTGCGCTGCAGCCAGAGCATACTGCTGGACGTCGAATCCAACAACGCCTGGGTTCCCGTGGAAAAACGCTATTCCGTGCGCATCGGTCTGCACCTTGGCGAGTTGGTGGACCGGGCTGACGACATCTTCAGCAATGCCGTGAACGTCGCCGCCCGCATCCAACCCTTGGCCGACCCGGGCGGCATCGCCATGTCCAGCTTCATCTATTCCCAGATTGAGAACCAGCTCGACCTGAAGGGCACCTACCTGCCGCCCCAGAAGCTCAAGAACATCCCCGAGAAAATGCGCATCTTCCTGGTTCATCCAGTCGGGGGCGATGTGGCCGGCCGGGCGATTCGCCGGCACAAGCCGTTTGCCACCAAGGTGGCCATCGGTGCCGCCGTGCTGCTCCTGGCGGTGGTCCTGGCGTATTATTTCGGCGGCCATCGCTGAGCCGGCGGACAACTGGGTGAATCGGGCGTCGTCCCGGTGGCCCTACCTTGTTCTTGTAGGCGGGTCGCTTGCCCGCCACTTTCCGTCTCGCCATGGCCCAAACCGAAGCCCCCAAGATCATCTTCTCGATGATCGGCGTCTCGAAGAAGATCGAGCGCAAGGAAATCCTCCGCGACATTTCCCTGTCGTTCTATTTCGGCGCCAAGATCGGCGTCCTCGGCCTCAACGGCTCGGGCAAGTCATCGCTCATGCGCATCCTGGCCGGGATCGACACCGAGATTGACGGCCGCATCCATTTCGAGCCCGGTTACACCGTCGGCTTCCTGCCGCAGGAACCGTCCCTGACCGCCGGCGCCACGGTCCGGGCCTGCGTCGAGGAGGGCGTGAAGCACCTCACCGACCTGACCGCGGCCTATGACGCCAGCTGGGATGAGATTGCCGTCGCCCCGGACGACGCAGCCCGTGACGCCATCAGCGACAGGCAGGCCAAGCTGCAGGAAAAGATCGATCACCTGGGGGCGTGGGACGTGGCCCCGATGGTGGAGCAGGCCATGGACGCGCTGCGCTGTCCGGCGGGCGACGCCATCGTGGACAACCTTTCCGGCGGCGAACGCCGCCGGGTCGCCTTGGCTCGGCTGCTGTTGCAGAAGCCCTCCATCCTGCTGCTCGACGAGCCGACCAACCACCTTGACGCCGACTCGGTCAACTGGCTCGAACAGCATCTCTCGCGCTACGAGGGCACGGTCATCGCCGTCACCCACGACCGCTACTTTCTCGACAACGTCGCCGGCTGGATTCTTGAGCTCGACCACGGTCACGGGCTGCCGTTCAAGGGCAACTACTCGTCGTGGCTGGAGCAGAAGCAGGCCATGGCCACGGTCGCCGAGCGCACCGAGAGCAAGCGCCAGAAGGCGATGGCGCGCGAACTCGAGTGGATCCGGCAAAGCGCAAAGGCGCGCGTGGCGAAATCCCAGGCGCGCATCAGCGCCTACGAAGCCATGCTCAAGCAGGACGTGGCCGAGCAGGAGAAGAAATTCGAGATCATCATCCCGCCCGGGCCCCGGCTCGGCACGCTCGTCGTGCAGGCACAGAAGGTGGCGAAGGGCTACGGCGACAAGCTGCTGTTCGAGAACCTGGAGTTTTCGCTGCCGCCCGGCGGCATTGTGGGGATCATCGGGCCGAACGGCGCGGGCAAGACGACACTCTTCAAGCTCATCACCAACCTCGAGAAACCCGACGCCGGCAGCTTCAAGGTGGGTGACTCGGTGAAGTCCGCCTATGTCGAACAGTCGCGCGACTCGCTCGAGGGCCACAAGACCATCTGGCAGGTCATCAGTGACGAGCAGGAGATCATGGTGCTCGGCACGCGTTCGGTGAACAGCCGCGCCTACTGTGCGCAGTTCGGCTTCACCGGCGCGGACCAGCAGAAAAAAGTCGGCGTACTCTCGGGCGGTGAACGCAACCGCGTGCTGCTGGCCCGCGTGCTCAAGAGCGGTGCCAACCTGCTGCTTCTCGACGAGCCGACCAACGACCTCGACGTGAATTCCATCCGTGCGCTGGAGGAGGCGCTGGAGAGCTTCGCCGGCTGTGCCGTGATCATCTCCCACGACCGCTGGTTCCTCGATCGCACGGCGACGCACATCATGGCCTTCGAGGGTGACAGCTACGTGCACTGGTTCGCCGGCAATTACTCCGCCTACCTCGAGGACTTCAAGAAGCGGAAGGGGAAGGACGCCGACCAGCCGCACCGGATCAAGTATCGGAAGCTGACGCGCTGAGGGATTGCGTCGGGCGGGGGAAATTCGCACGCTCCGCCAGATGCCGTTTCCGACCACCCGCTGGAGCCTGCTGGCGCAGGCGACCGTCAACGGCAGCGCGGCGCAGGCGGACGCACTGGCGGAATTCTACCGGCGCTACCGCGAGCCGGTCATCGCCTTCATCCGGCAGCAGCCCGGCCTGCAGGAGCGGGCGGAGGACCTGGCGCAGGAATTTTTCGTCCATCTCATCGAGGAATCGACCTTGCGCCGGGCTGACCCCGCGGGTGGGCGCTTCCGGTCGTTTCTACTGGGGGCGCTGGTGCGTTTTCTCTCGCGCGACCGGGTGAAGGGCGCGGCCGCCAAGCGCGGCGGCGGTGCGGCGCCGTTGTCGTTCGACGCCCTGGCCGGGGACGGGCCGGCCGTGCCTTTCGCGGTGGCGCGGACCTTCGACCGGGTGTGGGCCCATGAGGTATTGGCGCTGGCCCGGCGGGAACAGGCCGCGCGCTGGGCCGCGCGGGAGCGGTCCGCGGAACTGGCCGGCTTGGCCGGATTTCTCCCCGGCACCGCGGCCCCGCCCACGTATGAGGCGGCGGCCGCAGCGCTTGGCTGGCCGCTCGCCCGGCTCAAGACGGAGGTGCACCGGCTGCGGCAGGAATTTCGCGAACTGGTCCGTGCCGAGGTGGCGTTGACCGTGGATGCCCCCCACGAGATCGAGGCGGAGATGAACCACTTGCACGCCGTGCTGGCCGATCCCGCTGAGTAAGCCGATGGACCCGTTCGTGCCCTCCTCCCGTTGTCCGGCCTGCGGCGCCGCGCTGTCTGATGGCTGGTGCGCCCGCTGTGCGTTGGCTGCAGCGCTGGCACCGGGTGAGGAGGCCGGGGCGGAGAAATCACTCTTTACCGTGCCCGGCCATCTGGTGCTGGCCGAGCTCGGCCGCGGCGGGGCGGGCATCGTTTACCGGGCGCGGCAGCAGAATCCCGTGCGCGAGGTGGCCTTGAAAATCCTGCGGCCGCACGAGGCCGGCTCGGCGGAGACGCGCGCGCGCTTCAAGCTGGAGGCGGCCACCGTGGCGGCGCTCGATCATCCAGTGATCCTGCCGGTACTGAGCGTTGGCGAATACGACGGCCTGCCGTATTACACCATGAAGCTCTGCGCGGGTGGCTCGCTGGCGGGACGGCTCGCGCGCTACCACGACGACCCCCGGGCCGTGGCGGAACTCATGGTGACGCTGGCCGGGGCCGTGCAGCATGCGCATGCGCGCGGCGTGCTGCATCGCGACCTGAAGCCGGAGAACATCCTGTTCGACGAGGCGGACCGGCCATTCGTGAGCGATTTCGGCCTGGCGAAAATATTCGAGGGCAGCGCGGCCCCCGGTGGCCCTGCCACCCGGCCATTGCTGGTGATGGGCACCCCGGGCTACATGGCGCCCTAAGTGCTTAAAGCCGGGGCCGGCGCCGCGACGACGGCGGCGGATATCTTTGCGCTCGGGGCGATGCTGCACGAGTTGCTCACGGGCCGCCCGCCCCCAGCGGAAGGCGCCGCGGTCGCGCCGCGACCTGGTGTGCCGCGCGACCTCGCGGTGATCACCGCGCATGCGCTGGCCGCCGAGCCGGCGAAACGCTACGCTTCGGCGGAAGCGCTCGCGGCGGATCTGCGGGCGTGGCTCGCGGGCCGGCCGATCGCGGCGCGGCCGATGTCGGCGCTGGGTCGGGGTTGGGCTTGGGCGCGGCGCAATCCCGCGTTGGCGGCGGTGGCCGCGGCGCTGACGCTGACACTGGCCGGCGGCACCACCGCGCTGGGATTCAAGAATCGCGCGCTTGGGCTTGCGTTGGCCGAGGCGCAGGCGCTGCTGGGACGCGCGGCGCACATCAAGCCGACGGAGGCCATGCGCGACGAGGCAACGGCGGCGCTGCTGCTGCCGGACTGGAGCGAGCTGGAGGAACCGCACCTGTGGACCGGGGACAGTGTCACGGCGGTGCCCGCGCCGGATTTCAGCGCCTTCCTGCTGGAGGACATGGAGCATCATTTCAGCCTGCGATCACGCGCCGGCGGGCCGCCCCGGTGGACCTGGACCGGGCCGGCGTCGTCGGCCAGTTGGCCGGTGTTCTCGCCCGATGGGCGCTGGGTGGCGTTGCACCTGCGCAACGATGAGGTGCAGGTCCTCGCCGTGGCGGACGGCCAGCCGGCGCTTCGCCTCACCGGCCGGCCTTACGCGTTCAAGGGATCGGTCTGGTATTTCGGCAAAGATCTGGATTTTTCCCCGGACGGGACGCTGCTCGCCGTCGCGCGGCCGGAGGGGGGCGTGAGCTTTCACCGGCCCGAAGGCGGCGAACCGGTGCGCGTGTGGACCGGTTCACCGTGGGTGACCACGATGCAGTTTTCGCCGGACGGCACGCGTCTGGCCGTAGGCGGGGGCCACGAACTGAAGGACTCGGTGCTCGCGGTGCTCGATGCGGCCACGGCGCAGGTGCTGGTGCAGGAGAAGACGCCGCGGCGGGTCGAGTTCACGGCGTGGTCCGCGGACGGACACTGGCTGGCGTTCCGCGCCAGCGGGGGCAGTGCGGAGGTGCGGGTCGCCGCCGACCTGAAAGTACGAGCCGTGCTGCCCGACCGCGCGGCCCTGCATGGCAAGTTTCTCCCCGACGGCGAGCGCCTGCTGCTGACCCAGCAGGTGAGTGCCACGCGCCTGTGGGATATCGATAGCGCCCGGCTGCTGCTGGAAAAAGCCGACGGTGGCCGACCGGGCAACTGGTGGGGCGGGGCACCCTTGCAGCAATGGCGGGCGTTTATGGCTGGCCCGGTCAATCTGGTCCGCTTCGAAGACAGCCCGGTGCTGCGCACCTGGCGCGCCGGCGAGGATAATTTCACCGTGCCGGAACACGGCTGGCCGACCGAGCTATCCGCGGATGGGCAATTCCTCGCGGTGGGCGGCTGGGGTGGCGGGGTGGTCTGGCAGCTGGCCACCGGCCGGGCCGTGCTCCGGTTGACGCTGAGCGACACCAGCGAGGCGGGCGGCCTGCGCCTTCGATCCGGCGGGTGGGGCCCTGTGGGTCAGCCTCGTGGCCGGGGGGCTGTGGCGGGTGCCTGTGCATGGCATGGAAACCGGGCATTGGACAGCGGAACCCGGTATCCAGATTGACGCGGAGCCAGGCTTTTACTTCACCGCGAGCAATCGGCCCAGCGGCCGCCTGGCGTTGGTGAATCCGCTGGCCGGCGAGGTGAAGATCATCGACTCGCGCATCCGGCGCGTGCTCAGCCGGTGGCCGCATGCCGGGGCCAGTCGGGCGGAATTTTCCCCCGATGGATTGCAGGTGGTCGTCAACGGCACGCCTTCGGCCAAGGGCCACAGCGCGCCGGCGACTGTTTACACCAGTGCGACCGGGGCGGTGGTGAAGGTGCTCGGCACCGAGCCGGGTCGCGTCGCGCGCTGGAGCCCCGGCGGGGCGTGGGTGTTGGCGGGTGAGGGCAAGATGTCGGTCAAGCTGTGGCAGACCGGCACTTGGGCTCCCGGTCCCGCTTTGCCGGCCGGAACCCAAGGCTGGCAATATGCCGTGGCCTTCACGGCGGACGACCGGCAATTGGCGATGCAGACCGGCGATAATTTTCAGTTGTTTGATTTGGCGAGCGGCACGGTTTCCCTCCGCTGGGTCAAGCCCGATGACGTCGGATTTCTGCCCGATAGCGGGATCGACGGCGACCGCCGGTTCTGGGCGGTGACGTTGGACGGCCGGCTGCACGTGTGGGACCTCACCGCCCTGCGGCGCGAACTGGCGAAAATCGGCCTTGGGCCGGCGCCCGGACCGTAGTGGGGGTATTTCGGGCAAATTGGCGTAAGTTTGAAACTTCCCGCCAGATTTTTGCAGAAGGGTAGGTGGACACCCATGCTTACCACGAAAAGCCATGCCGGATACGCGCCGGTCAGGGCGGCGCTGCACCTTGCGCCGCAAGCCGGGCGGAGCCTTTCCCGGATCATCCGCACGCTTTGGCTCATCGCGGGGCTGGGCGTGGGCGGGGTGGTGTGGGGGCAGACCGTATGGACAGGGACCACGGGTGACTGGCTGACGGCGGGCAACTGGAACAACGGCGTGCCCACGGGCTCGACCGGGGCGACCATCGGTAATGGCGGCATTGCCAGCCTTGCCGGCTCGGGCAACGCCGGCACGCTCACGATCGGAAACAACGGTGCGCTCTCCGTGGCGGGCACGCTGGCGATCAGCGGGGCGTTTACCAACACGGGGACGTTTAACATTGCCGGAGTGTTAAGCGGGACCGGGATGATCACCAATCAGGGTTTGATTCAGGCTTTGCCGACCGCCGTCGGCATGCCGGCGACGATTACCAATCCGTTGACCAACACGAGCAGCGGCACCGTAAGTGTGCCGTTGGGCCGGAGCCTGACCTTGAGCGGGCCGGTCAATAACAGCGGAACGCTTTCGGTCGCGGGCACGCCGACATTGTCCAGTGATTTAAAGCTGACGGGCACGGTCATAAATACCGGCACGCTCGACGTGGCGGGGGCGATGACGTTTGCGGGGCCGGTGACGAATACGGGCAATGCGACGGTTTCGGGTCAGTTGTATTTCAGTGGTGGGGGCACGTCGACTGGCCCCATCGCACTCGCCGGTGGCGTCGTGGGATTTGGCAGCACCACCTTCAGCGTGCCGAACGCGGCGACCAGCATCACAGGCTCGGGCGGGCTCACCTTCGGCGCCGGGACCACCACGCTCGACTACGGGATCAGCAATGCGCCGTTGACGGTCACGCAGAGCTTGGGTTTCAGCGGGGGCACGCTCGTCTTGCCGGGCGCGACCAGCCTCCGCGCGAGCGTGCTGGCCCTCGCCAGCTCCGGTCAAACGCCCGACCTGCCCACCACCGTGCTCGCGAACGGCACCTTTATCTGGAACGGCGGCAGCGTGCGAAACACGCTTATCCTCGAGCCGGGGGTAAAGACCACCGACACGGGTTGGGATACCGTCAACTTTGTCGATCCCGCGAGTTTGGTGGCGGGAGTCCGGTTTGGCGGAGGCCACACGATCAACGGCACGTTGATCAACCGTTCCTCGACGTTGAGTTTCCAGTCCACGGTGGGCGGTTTCGGTTTCGGCGGGAGCGGCACCTTGCGCAACGAGGGCACGGTCGCGATCAACACCGGGGCTTCATCCTGGACACCCACGGTTCAAAACGTCGGCACCGCCACGCTGGCGGGGCATTTCACCACCGTTAACAACGCGGGCAGCCTGACCGTCGCGGCTTCGGCTGCAGTGACCCAGATCACGACGCTGACGCAGACCGCCGGCACCACGACGTTTTCAGGTTTCCAGCTCGTGGGGGGGCAAACCTGGGACATCCAAGCCGGCTCGACCTTGGCCACGCCCGATGGCGCCTGGCTAACCGTGGGCAGCTTGGCCAATGCCGGCACCCTCGATTTTACCGGCCCCACGACGGTGGAAAACCCGATGCAGAATCTAGCCGGCGGCGTGGTTCATATCACCGGCAGTATGCATACCATCTCGCCCTTTCTCTTGCAGAACCAAGGCACGATCATTCTCGACGGTCCCTTGGCCAAAATCTGGATTCTTATCAGCGGCGTGCTGGGTGGCACAGCGACTTCGTCGAGTGAGCAACTGGCGACGCTCGCCGGCGGCACGCTGGACATCCGCAACGGAGCCAATCTCACGCTGAGCAACGGCATCGGCGCCGCGGCCAATCTGGTCGTGGGCAACGGCAGCACGCTCTCGCAGACCGGCGGTAATCTCTCGGGCGCGATCTCGCTGCTTAACCTCGGGACCTTTAACTGGGCCGGCGGTTCGTGGAACGCGGTGGGGGCGACGACGACGATCGCGGCTGGAGCGACGCTGAACCTGACGACGGCGAACGCGCACGACTTCAACGGGCGGGCGATCGTGAACAACGGGACGCTCAACTGGAGCGAAGGCGCCATCCGGGCGAGCCAGGGCGGGACGCTGGTGAACAACGCGACGTTTAACGACAGTTCGACGGGACAGATGGGCGGCACCGGGACCAGCGGGGCGGACCTGATCTTTACCAATGCGGCGAACGGCACCTACGTGGTGAGTGGCGGCGTCACGAAAACGATGGGCGTCGCGTTTACGAATCTTGGCACGGTGGACGTGCAGTCGGGGCAATTGTCGGTCGGCGGGATCGTGAGCGGGGGTGTGCTCTCGGGTGGCACGTGGCGCGTGGGCGATGGCGCGAGGCTCAACCTCAACAGCGACGCGGCCATCGCGCAGAATGCGGCGACGGTGGTGCTCACGGGAGCGGGGTCGGTGTTCTACGGGCTAAACAGTCTCACGAGCAATACGGGTTCGCTCAGCCTACTCGGTGGGCGAGCCTTCACGACGAGCGCAGCGGTGACGAATGCCGGCGCGCTGATCGTTGGTGTGGGCAGCAGTTTCTCCACGAGTTCGACCTTCACCAACAGCGGCACGCTGAACGTGACCGGCAGTTTCAGCGCGGGCGGCGGGTTGACGAACACCGGCACGCTCGGCGGCAGCGGGACCTTCACTGGCAGCCTGATCTCTGCGGGCACGCTCTCCCCCGGCAATTCGCCGGGGCTCCTGACGGTGACGGGCAACCTGACGCTCCAAGGCAGCTCTCAGCTGATCATGGAACTCGGCGGCCTGGTGGAGGGTGTGAGCTACGACAGCATCGACGTGAGCGGGATCATGGCGCTGAACGGCGGCTTAAATGTCTTGCTGGTGAACGGCTTTGTCCCGACGACCGGCGCCACGTTCAACCTGTTTGATGCGAGCTCGTTCACGGGCACGTTCAGTTCAATGAGTTTGCCCACCCTGACAACCGGCCTGACCTGGAACAGCAGCGCGCTCTATGCGACCGGCATCATCAGCGTGACCGGCACCGCCATCCCCGAGCCGTCGACCTATGCGGCGCTGGCTGGGCTGGGCGCGCTGGGATTCGTGTTGTTGCGCCGGCGGCGGGCAGCGGCCTGAGTTCGCGGTGGCCCGGCCAGCAGACTGGCCGTTCGGGTAACGTGCTTGAGCTACGGGAGTGGCTTGACCAAGTTTCCTGTATGAAACTTCGCCCACTGCTGCTCGCTTTCTTTGGTTGCACCACGCTGGCGTTTGCCGGTGAAAAGCTCGTCGTGAAGGCCGCGCGGCTCATTGACGGCAAGGGTGGGGCGCCGCTCGCGCCAGCCATGGTGCTGATCGACGGCGATCGCATCCTCGGGGTTGGCGCCAACATCAAGGTGCCCGACGGCGCCCGCGTCCTCGACCTCGGTGGGGCTACGTTGCTGCCCGGTCTCATCGACCTGCACACTCACTTGACCGGGAAGTACGACGTGCACTGGGAGGACGAGCTCATCAAGACCACTCCGGCATTTTCTGCGCTGTGGGGTGCGCATAACGCGCAGGTGACGTTGTTGGCCGGTTTTACCACGGTGCGGGACATGGGTACCTCGTGGCCCTACGTTGACGTCGAACTCCGCAATGCGATTAACGCCGGCGCCGTACCTGGTCCGCGGATGTTCGTGGCGGGGGCCTATGTCTCGTCGACGGGCGGCGCGGGTGATGCCTCGCAGTTCTCCGAGTACGTGCAGGTGCCGAGCGTCGACAACCTCGCCGATTCGCCCGAGGAGGTCGTCAAGCAGGTGCGCAAGAATTTCAAGCATGGCGCCGACTTCATCAAGCTGCTCGCCACGGGGGCGGTGTTGTCGAAGGGCCAGTCGCCCGGCGCGCAGACATTTTCCGATGAGGAAATTCTCGCCGCGGTCACGGAAGCCAACCGCTGGGGCCGGCAGGTCGCGGTCCACGCCCACGGCATCGGCGGCATCAAGACCTCCATCCGCGCCGGCGTCCGGACGATCGACCACGGCTCCTTCCTCGACGATGAGGCCATCGAGATGCTCAAGGCAACCCATCGCAAGACGTTCTACGTTCCCACGCTCTACACCAGCACGGTCATCGCCCGGCAGGGCCGCGAGGCGGGCATTCCCGAGTCCGAGATCCTGCGGAGCAAGATGATCAGCGACACCAAGGACCTCGGCTTTAGGCGAGCGCTGGCCGCCGGCCTGCCGATCGGCTTCGGTTCCGACTCCAAGGTCATTCCGCACGGGGAAAACGCCATGGAGTTCCTCGAGCGAGGCCGGCTCGGCGAGAAGCCGATGGCTAGCATTGTCTCGGCCACGAGCCTCAACGCCGAGATCATGGGCTGGGGCGACCGCGTCGGCTCGATCGAGCCGGGCCGGTTCGCCGACCTCATCGCCGTGCGCGGCGATCCGCTGAAGGACATCGCCGAGCTCACCCGCGTGCGCTGGGTGATGAAAGGCGGCGAGGTGGTGAAGGACGAGCTGGCGAAGCAGTGAGCTGGCGCGGGAACGCGTCCTATTCGAACCCGAAGAGCCGGCCCATTTCGCGGCGGTCCTTCTTGGTCGGTCGGCCTTCGCCGCGCTGGCGGGCCAGCATGTGCTCAAGGCCAGCCTGCTTGGCCCGTTCGTATTCGGCCGCCGGGGTGAGATCGCTCATGAATTCCGGCAGTTGCTTCGCCGCGATGCGCGATTTCGGGTGGCCGAGGACTTTCAGGGTGCGGGTGAGGGCGCCGACCCGGATGGTGATGATCTCCCCCACGTGGACATCCCGGCCGGGCTTGGCCTCGAGTTCGCCGAGGAGGACCTTGCCCGCGCGGCAGGCGGACGTGGCTTCGGGGCGGGTCTTGAAGACCCGCACGCTCCAGAGCCATTTGTCGAGCCGGGGATCGTCCATGGACTCAAGCTATGGTAATGTGGCACTCAGGAAAGCAGGAACGGAGTTAGCCACTAACCCAAACAAGACAGATTTTATGGCCACAAAAAACACAAGAATCCGAAGACGGATGCGGCACTTAAGGCGCCTAAAGGCGCGCGGCGAATCAACGACAGCAAGATCAGCCACTTTCGTGTTCTTTGTGGCCAATCGGTTTGGTGCCTTGCCGGGGTTGCTTCGGAATAAAATCCGGCTAGTCTCCTCCCACGTCCATGAACGTCCGATCCTTCCTCGCCCTCCTGACCTTTTTTACCGCCATGACCCTCCAGGCTGATACCAAACCCGCGTCCTCAACCGAGCTGGCCACCATGGGTGGCGGCTGTTTCTGGTGTACGGAGGCCGTGATGGAGCGCCTCCCGGGGGTGAAGAAGGTCATCAGCGGCTATGCCGGCGGCCAGACGGCCAACCCGACCTACGAGGAGATCTGCACGGGCCGGACCGGCCATGCCGAGGTCATCCAGGTGGAGTTCGACCCCGCAGTCATCAGCTACGACAAGATCCTGGAGGTCTTCTTCGAGGCGCACGACCCGACCACGCTTAACCGCCAGGGTGCCGACGAGGGCACGCAGTATCGTTCGGTGATCTTCTATCACAGCGAGGCGCAGCAGAAGGCCGCGGCCCGGGCGAAGATCGCCGCGCAGGCCCTCTGGCCCGACCCCATCGTCACCGAGGTTTCTCCCCTGACCAAGTTCCACGTGGCGGAGAAATATCACCAAGATTACTTCCGGAACAATCCGAACCAAGGTTACTGCACTTTTGTCATCAAGCCTAAGATGAAGAAGCTCGAGCAGAAGGGCGTGATTCCGAAGGGCTGAGTCGGAATCATGCGGTGGGCCGTGGGCCAGCGAGCTCCTGTCAGCCGTAGGCCGGGCGAAGGCTGATGCTCGCGCTCTTAAGGCGCCCGCGAGCGGGCTGGCCCACCGTGGCATCAATCTGTTTCCAAGGTCTGCTGGTAAAGTCTGGCCAACGGCAAGAGGCTGAGGGCTAGGTGGAACCCGGCCTCTGGACGGGTTTTGATTCCAACCGACAGCAAACGCGGCCGGAGGCCGCGTTTCACCTCGGAAGGCATTCTGGCTCAGGCGCGGGCGCGCTGCCGGCGGGCCTTGACGATGGCGTCGGTCACGCGGTCGAGCCAGCGGATGGGGGCGATGGGACGGGGACTGAGAAATTCCTTCTCCTCGCCCACGGTCTGCCCGTGCTGGTAGAGGACCCCGGGAAGGATGTAGGTGCCAAAAACCCAGTCAGCCACCGGCAGGATGAAGAAGCCGGAGATGGCCTCGTTGCAGTCGATCACGGCGTGATGGCGCAGGTGGAAGCTGTAGACCTTGCGCCAGAAGCCGCCGAGCGTCGGGCGGTCGATGAGCGGGCCCCATTTCTCGAAGGACCAGTGTTCGATGGCGTGGAAGAGCTCGTAGATCAGCAGGGAGCAGGCCAGGGCGGCGTAGCCGGCGATAAACACGGGAAACGAGGGCAGAAGCCATTGCACCCCGAGGAATAACGGCGTGAGGATGGCGGCGAAGATCAGGAAGGTATACCAGGGGAAGAAAGAGGCTTCTTTTTGCTGCTGCTCGACGATCGGGTAGAAATTCTCGACGAAATTGACGTCCAAGCCGCCCGGTGTCCGGCGACGAGTGATGCGCGTCAGGCTGTGGTGATGGGTGTGCTGCTTGTAGAAGTAGCTGAGGAACGGCGCCACCGGCTTGTGCAGCACATACCGGTGGAAGAAGAACTCCATGAAGCAGTTGAAGAGAGAAAAGCCGACAAAAGCCACCAACAGCTTCCAGAACGGGCCGGAGATTTGTGCGGTCCACACGGCGTGGGGTGCCAGCAGCCAGACCAAGCCGAGGGTGCCCCCGAGGGATACGGCGACGACTAAAAGGAACAACGGCAGGGAGAACTCTTCCTCCGTGTGGGGGTTGGGGGAGATGCGTTCGGACATTAGGCGAAAAATCCATGTTTTTGACGCGCTTGGCAATCGCCGAAAACCGCGGCATGAGCGCCGGCCGCCACGGCCCGGCTGGACTTTCCGGATATCTGGATACACTGGCCTCATGCCCGACCAAGCAACTCAGGAGCTGAATGGCGCCGTCGTGACGGTGGACTTTATCCGCCACCGCAACGCCATGCTCGTGCGCGCCGACCTCGGGCTGCTGTTCACCGATTTCTACCTGCACGTGGCCGATAACAAGCTGCGCTATACGCCCGAGCAGGCGGCGCGCTTCAAGACCGCGCTGGCGGCCTTCGCCTTGCACTGTGCGTCCCGGCCGCTCAACGAGCACATCGCGTGGACCCTTAATTTCCAAGAACCGCGGCTGAACGTCTTCCTGGCGGGTGACAACGAGGACTGCACCGTCACGGGCCGGCTCTTCACCGAGAACGTGCGCGAGGCCGCCGAGAATGTGTTCTTCAGCGACATCGTGCCCCGGCGCGGGGCCGAGCCGCGGCGCAGCGTGGTTAATTTCCAAGGCGGCGATGTGTTCGCGGCCGTTGGCGTCTACTACGCGCGCAGCGAGCAACAGCCCGTGCGTTTTTTTGATCAGGGAAACGACAACTATGCGATGCTGGTGGCCCAGCCGGACTGCGACCTGGCGTGGTTTGCCTCGGTCGACGCCGAGGGGGCACGCAATCCCGGCGCCGCCGAGACCATCGCCCGCATCCAGAGCCGCAACTACGGCTGGCACTGCGGCTGCACCCAGCAGAAGATTCTGGGCGCAATAGCGCCGGCCTTCCGCGCCGATCCCGAGGGGCTGTTCGGTGAAGGCGAGACCATCCGCGTGGAGTGCCCGCGCTGCGCCGCCGGCCATACCCTGACCCGCGAAGCGATGGAGGCCTACCTGGCTGAATCCGGGAAGACCGGTGCCTGAGTAAAGTTGTAGGAGCCTGCTTGCAGGCGATTGGTTATCGGCCACGCTGACGGCCTCGGATCGCCTGCAAGCAGGCTCCTACAAGCGAACCACATGAGCATCTGGGAGATCATCGGCACGGTGCTGGGCGTCATCGGCGTATGGCTGATGATCCGCCAGAATATCATCGGCTGGCCGGTCGGTCTCGTGCAGGTGGCCGTGTATGCCTGGGTGTTCTTCGACGCCAAGCTCTACTCGGACGCCATCCTGCAGGTCGCGTTCTTCCTGATCCAGGCCTATGGTTGGTGGCATTGGTGGCGCGGCTGCACGCCGGCCCATGCGCTGCCGGTGACCCAGCTCGGACCCGCGGCTGCGGCTGGCGCGGTGGTCGCCGGAGTCGTGCTGACGGCAGGCTGGGGGACATTGATGCGGACCACGGACGCGGCACTGCCCTACTGGGACGCGTTTATTCTGATCTACAGCCTCATCGCCCAGTGGCTGCAGGCGCGCAAGAAACTCGAATGCTGGCCCGGCTGGCTGCTGGTCAACACCGTGGCCATCGGGGTCTACTGGGTGAAGGACCTGCGGCTGACGGCCGGGCTCTACGTTATCTTCTGGCTGATGGCGCTGTGGGGTTGGCGCGAGTGGCGAAAATCGATGCCGGTAGGGCCGCTCTCGTCAGCCATAGGCCCGGCGAAGGCTGATGTCCCCAAGCGCCCGGAGGCGGGCCGTTGAGGGCAACGGCTCCTGTCGAAATCATGCCGACCGATATCAAACGCATCGCCGTCTATGGACCCGAATCCACGGGCAAGACGCAGCTCGCGGGAAAGCTGGCCGCCCATTTCGGGGCCCCCCTGGTTGCCGAGTATGCCCGGGAGCGCTGGGACCAGCAGGGCGCGCTGGGCCTCGAGGACATGCTGCCGATCGCCCGGGAGCAGTGGCGGCGTGAAGACGAGGCTGCGGCGGGCGCCGCCAGTCTGGTCATCTGCGATACCGACGCCCTCACCACGATGCTCTGGAGCGACCTGCTTTATGGCGCTTGTCCCGAGGAGCTGAGGCGCGGGGCGGAGAAACGCTCCAAGAATTACGAGCTCTACCTTCTGCTCGACGTCGACACGCCGTTTTCGCCCGATCCGCAGCGCTGTTTTCCCGATCCGGCGGACCGGGAAAAATGCATGCGTATCTGGCGCGGCGCGCTGGAGCGGCGGCAGCTGCCGTTTGTCCTCATCCGGGGCGACTGGGCCGCGCGCGAGGCGGCGGCCATCGCGGCAGTTCAGGCCCTGCGCTAGCGGATCCGGTTATTTGTAGTCCGGGTAGTCGGGCTGATACATCTGCGCCTTGATGTAAGCGGGCAGATCCGCGGGCCGGGGTTGCCGGGCGACACCACTGGCATAGGCGATCTCCGCCACGCCGAGCGCGATGGCGGCGGAAACCTCGCGGATGCGGGTGAGTGCCGGATAAACGCGGCCGATGGCCAGATCCTCCGGGGTCACCAGTTTCGCCAGCTCGCGCGCGGCAACCAGGAACATCTCGTTTGTAACCCGCGAAGATTGGGTGGCAACCACGCCGAGACCGACGCCGGGGAAGATATAGGAATTGTTGCCCTGGCCCGACACGTAGGTGCGTCCGGCCAGCGTGCACGGCGGGAAGGGGCTGCCGCTGGCGAAGATCGCCCGGCCGTCGGTCCAGGTGTAGGCCTGCTCGGCGCTGCACTCGGATTTCGAGGTCGGATTGGAGAGCGCGAAGACGATCGGCCGTTCATTAAGGCGGCCCATGAGCCGCACCACCGGCTCGGTGAAGGTTGCGGCCTGGCCGGAGACGCCGATGAGGGCGTGTGGCTTGAGAGCCTCGATGGCCGCGCCCAGTTCCTTGACGGGGGCGTGGTCATGGGCGAAGCGGAGCTTGTGCTCGACGAGATCGGTGCGGCTTTTCACGACCAGGCCCTTGGAGTCGACAAACCAGCATTGGCGCCGCGCGGCCTCCAGCGGCACGCCCTCGGACACGAGGGCGTCCACGATGAGGTCGCCGATACCGATGCCGGCCTCGCCGGCGCCGTAGAAGAGGATGCGCAGATCTTTCAGCGGGCGGCCCGACAAGCGGGCGGCTGAATAGAGTCCGGCCAGGGTGACGCCCGCGGTGCCTTGGATGTCGTCGTTGAAGGTGCAGATCTTGTCCTGATAGCGGTGCAGCAGCGCGAAGGCGTTGGCGTTGCCGAAGTCCTCGAACTGCAGGCAAGTGCGGGGGAAGACCTTTTGCACAGCGTTGACGAACTCTTCGAGCAGTTCGTCGTAGGCGGGGCCACGCAGCCGGGGGACCGGGGTGCCAATGTAGAAGGGGTCCTCCCGCAGTTCCTTGTTGTCGGTGCCGACGTCCAGCTGGATGGGCAGGCACTGGGCCGGGTGGAGGCCGGCGCAGCCAGTGTAGAGCGAGAGCTTGCCCACGGGGATGCCCATGCCGTTGGCGCCGAGGTCACCGAGGCCGAGGATGCGCTCGCCGTCGGTCACGACGATCATGCGCACGTCGGGGTGGGGCCAGTTGCGCAGGACGGTGGCCACCCGGCCGCGGTCCGCCGCGGTCAAGTAGAGTCCGCGCGAGCGGCGGAAGATGTAACCCCAGCGCTGACAGGCCAGGCCGACCGTGGGCGTGTAGATGATCGGCATCATCTCGGGGAGGTGATCCAACACCACCCGGTAAAAGAGGGACTCGTTCCGCTCCTGCAGGGAGATGAGATAGATGTATTTCTCGAGATCGCTGGTCTTGCGCCGGAAGCTTTCGAGCACGCGGGTGACCTGCTGGTCCTGCGGGAAGACTCGCGGTGGCAGCAGGCCGCGCAGGCCGAGCTGGTCGCGTTCGGTGTCGGTGAAGGCAGTGCCTTTGTTGAGCAGCGGATCGTGGAGAAGATCGGCGCCGCGTTTGGTGAGGAGGGGAGTGCTCATGATAGGAAGGTTGGGAGAACCCGAGAATACTGCGCCCTTGGCGGCAAACCAACGACGATGACAGGTTGCGCGACAGTCATGACCGTTTGGCGGCGGGGTTGAGCCGGCGACTACTAAATGGCCGCTGGCAAAAAATGCGTAGCTTTGGGCGAGTTGTGCGTTGAAGCCGGCCGGCTTTCCGCCAGAACGCCCACGTCATGCTGACGGAAGATTATCTCCAGCGCTTCGGCGGGCTCGGCCGCCTCTACGGGACGGCGGCCCTGCCGCGGCTGCAGGCGGCGCACGTGTGCGTCGTGGGCGTGGGCGGGGTCGGCTCGTGGGTGGTCGAGGGTCTGGCCCGGTCCGGCATCGGGGCGATCACCCTGATCGACCTCGATGATGTGTGCCTGACCAACGTCAACCGCCAGCTGCCGGCACTCGACGGCAACATCGGCCGGCCGAAGGTGGCGGCGCTGGCGGAGCGGGTGCAGCTGATCAATCCGGCGTGCATCGTCACGCCGGTCAGCGAATATTTCACGGCCAAGACGGCGGACGCCCTGCTCGCGCCGCGCTTCAGCTGGGTGGTGGACTGCATTGACCTGATGTCGAACAAGGCGCTGCTCATCGCCGAGTGCACGAAGCGCGGCCAGCCGGTGCTCACGGTCGGCTCGGCGGGCGGCAAGCGGGACGCCACGCGGATTGTCGTGACCGACTTTGGCGGCGGGCACGGGGACGAATTGCTGCGGCAGGTGCGCAAGAAGCTGCGGCGCGACCACGGGTTCGCCAAGGGGGAGGGCAACCACTACGGCATCCCCTGCGTATCCTCGCAGGAGCAGCCGGTCTTTCCGTGGGCCGACGGCACTTGCTCGACCGCGCCCGAGGAGGGCTCGAACCTGCGGCTCGATTGCGCGACGGGCTTCGGCACCGCGGTGTTCATCACCGGCGCCTTTGGTTTTGCCGCGGCCGGCGAAGTGGTGCGGCAGATCGCCCTGGGTCAGGCCGGCGCGGGCGGGCCCAGCAGCCACTGAATCACGTCGGCCGCGCCGTAGGAATCGCCGGCGGCCGGGAGATAACGGGCGAGGTGGATGACCTCGTCCCCGGCCGTTACAATCGGGTCCTCTGTGCCGTCGGGCCGCAACTGGCCCAGCCCGGCGGTCGCCATCAGGCCGTTGCAAAGACACTTGCGGCCGACCGTGTCGGCTAGGGCGCCACCCTTCCGGACGTAATCCTCGACCGGCTCGCCGGCGC
>Ga0163151_10003488_pt1 | contig 22534 bp, 32 predicted proteins | sample OliLakLV19MP5IB2_FD_145596 | JGI IMG/M metagenome (GOLD analysis project Ga0163151, IMG submission 145596) | Freshwater microbial mat bacterial communities from Lake Vanda, McMurdo Dry Valleys, Antarctica - Oligotrophic Lake LV.19.MP5.IB-2 | ecosystem: Environmental > Aquatic > Freshwater >... | reverse complement strand
CCATGCGTTAAGAACGGCCATATTTATTTAACATAACCATTAGCCTGAATAGTAAGTGGGCTAATGGCGGCTGACTGTTGGAAAACTAGGGCACTCCCAGAAACAGTTTGTAATGGATTACGATAATTTCCCACCAATCCACCATTAGCATTAAAAAATAAAGTACCTAGCATCGGAAATGCTGTACCTCCAGAAGCAATCACTACATTTGAAGCAGATCCTACTGAAATGGTGATGTCCGTGAGATAAATTACCGATCCTGACACAGCAGGCTTGATTGTTCCTAAGGTGCTGGTTCCGGTACTAACTACGGTTCCCCAGGCATTAGCATTGATAAGGCCGATGGTATCTACAGTTCCTGAAATCAGATTAGTTAAAGTTCCCTTTAAAAGATCAGTGACTCTATTAATTGTGCCACCAAACTCTGCTGCGGTTGTTCCAGATCCCGTATCTAATCTGATTACCTGGGTTTGTGTTCCCCCCACCGCGGTAGCGTTTACAACAGTTTGTGTGCCCTCATTAATTGTTACTGGCATATTTAGGGTGCATAAGATGAATTAAAAGTTTGTGCCGTTGGATAAGTTAAGGCCAAGAGTAGTCCCATTGATTGTCCACGGGAAATGGTAATAGAGTAAACCTGTTCAGTTTCTTTACCCACTGTTAAATTATTTGGCTTGGCATCAAAGACTAAGATGTTGCTTGGCTTAGGGTCCAAGACTAAGTTATTCCCCGGCTTGGCATCAAAGACTAAGTTGTTGCTTGGCTTAGGGTCCAAGACTAAGTTATTGCTCGGTTTAGCATCAAAGACTAAGAAATTCTTGGCCATAGTTTAACCCCATACGACCGTACATAAAGTTGTTCCGGTTGCTTCGTAGGTTAAACCTTTGCCGCACCATACCCCGACTTCGATCGACTGAGGCACACTTGTGGTAGGAAGACCAAGAGTATATACGGGCGAAGTGGCTGTAGTTCCAGCGGCCGAGGAAGAATTGTGAAAAGTAATTGAGCCAATGTAAGTACCGGGGACTAAAATACGAACTAAGTTAGTCTCTTGATTAGAAACCACAACTGTCCCTACACCTCCCGAAACCACTTTGAAATTATATCCTGCTATTGGTTGTGCCATGAAAATGAAAAAGAGGTGCTATTCGCGCCTCCTCTATCGTGTTGGTAGATATAATTTATCTACTCATTCGAGTATATTATTTGATTTCGGAATTGTCAATGGGGGCAGGACCAAGTAATTCTATTTGAAGTTGTTCATAGAATGGAATCCACTTCTCTTGGTAAATCTTGTCGATATCGAAGTTGTCTAAGATATGCTGTCGGGCAGCTTTGCCCATCACTACCCGATCAGCCTTGTATAGTTTCTCCATTTTCTCATAGAGAGAATTTACATCTGCGAAATACACAAAACCCATCGCTGGACTAAGATGTTTTCTGGCGGTTTCACACATCTCGCCCGTAACTCCAGGAATGACGTTTTCTGGCATTGAGGTGCAGTTGTTGACTATCACGGGTGTTCCGCACGATTGGGCTTCTACCGCTACCAAACCAAACCCTTCAGTTAAAGAGGGGTGTAGGAGTACGTCAAAACAATTCATTAACTTACATATCTCAGGACTACCCGTGTGGAAGACGGCCATATAAGGATCTAAATACATAATGGCGTTGTCTAGTCCTAAGTGGTGGGCGTACTGTTGAATGGGGAATCCTCCATCTGAGGGTTGGTTGGTCTGAAAGAAGAATATTGAATCTGGGTGTTTGTCGTGGAATAGCTTGAAGGCTTCTAGCGCCTCTTGCCAGCCCTTACGTGGGGGGTTCTCTTTGTTGGCTCCGATCATGCCAAATATGAACTTATCTTGTGGAAGGTTAAACTCTTTCCGACATTCCATTTTATCCATCGGTTTGAAGATGTTTGTATCTACGCCCTCTTGGATTAAGGTCGAGGTAAATCCATGTTTTTCTAGGGCTTTCTGACCAAATTTAGAGAAAGTTACGATCTTGTAAGCAAACCTGAGTTTGTCGAGTACCACAGGTGGGACTGGTTCTTGGTCAATCGGGACGTAAGGAATTAGATGATTTACTTGCTGTAAAAGTTGTGGATTGAGTGGCCAGATGTCCTGCATCGGCATCACCACATCGGCCTTCCAATGTCTGCCATGGGCGACCATTGCATCGTCGCCCCAAGGGTTGCCCATTTTGGGATATATTTTTAATCCATCCAGTTCAATGCACGCTCCTTCAAGCCCACACCATGCTATTTGGGACACAGGCCAGCCATCTTTTTGGAGGCGAGAGATTAAGTCCCTCTGGAATATTCCATATCCTGACGGCACAAACACTCCATTGCTTGACCACATGATTCTTAGTCGCCTGTCCTTTTTCATTTTATTAGCCCTTCAATGTAGCTAACTACCCCTGGAACGAAGCGAATACGATAATTACCCTTGTCTGGAGAGCCCGAGCCTCCCGCAAAATGTATCACAGTCAATTTACGTTCCCCCATTGGGGTTTTCATATATATACTACCGTCTTTCATATAAGCTGATGCCCAGCCTGGTTTAGCCACTAGACCGTTTAGGGTCTGGCCGTCTTCGTCGTAGCATTTGACCTTGTAGTTGTGGTAGTCGGAGCAAAGTAGTGAAAGTAGATCTTGCTCTCTAAATTGATAACCTTGGAAGTGTGGGGTCTTACACAGCCTCCACCAGTGTTCTACGAACTCTCTTGATTTCATTACTACTAGCCCACAATTATAGTAGAAGGGGCAGTCCCAGACCCGGAGAGGCAGGTCGTTGTAGACCGTACCCACATCGTAGACTTGAGGATCGTTAATAATGTGGTCTAATTTGCTGGTAATGATTTGGTCGCAATCGAATTTTATGACCGTTTCGTATTCTTTCAGTAAGTCTCTGGCAATCATGGGAGTCATGCGGTAGAACTTGTCTGGGTCTTTGATCGTGTCAAGCCATTTTTGACCCACAATTGTTAAGGGCACCTCATCCTCTGTATGGAATTTGCGTAGGGATTTAACAAATTTATCCAAGTATGGTTCGTTACTAACATCGGAAATTGTAAACGCACAGATTTTTTTCATTTTTTTGCAATAAACACATTACTGCTTTTGGTAGGCCGTACGTTAAACCCATGTGGTTCTAATAACTTACTCATTTCATCTACCCCATTATGGGCCTCTCCAACTATTGTGTCTATTCTGTTCGCGGCATAAATGAAATCCTTGGCTTTGAATATCTCTACCTCGGCTGATTCCACGTCTATTTTCAGAATATCCACATGGTCGATCTCGTTGTCCTTCATAAAGGTGGCTAGAGTTTTAGTTTCAACTGGCCCTGGCTCATTCCCACTGAAAGCATTTCCTCCGTATCCTGTAAAGGTCATGTTTCTGGTGCCGTTTTCGCCCCCGATGGCTATTTCGAATATAGATATTTTGTCTTCTAACTCAAATTCCTTTACCAGTTTCTCCATCTCTTCAAACGGGCGTGGTTCTGGTTCTACTGCATATATCTTTTTGGCTATGGGTAGGCACTTAAAAGAGAATTCGCCTTCAAAAGCACCCAAGTCAATGATGGTTAATTTAGGAAAGACCTCTCCATAAATATCATCATAAAAAACTTCGTCTACGAATCTAGCTCCTGCTTTATGGTGTGCTAATATTTCCGAATAGAGATCTAGTATTCTGTTCATCGGTGGGCATAAAGAATGGTGGCATCAGCCTTAATCGGTTCGACAGTGAATCCCCTGTTCTTTAGGCCTTCAATCAGCTGGTGGGGATGGCGACCACTCCACTGATGACTTTCAATTACAATAGCATCGATTTTGTCGGCCACCTCACCAAAGGCTGTCCCACCCACTATTTCTTGTTCCGAACCTTCTACGTCAAATTTCATAAAGTCCACGTGGTCAATCTTGTTTTCTTCAAACAGAGTCTTGAAGTTGATTGCTCTGACTTTTTCTGTCCCCAGCTTAGGATCCCAGACAGCCGTGTGCAGAGAGTACATGGTGCGGTTTTCATTGTGGCCAAGGGGAAATTCTCCATCATCCATGTAAATAGCCACCTTTAAGGGAATGATCTTCCCCTCCAATTTGTTCGCCAGTATCATTGAGGTTAGGGCTTCATAGTGTTCCTGTGCGGGTTCAATGGCATAAACCTTACCGAAATCCGAAAAATAGTTAGCAGTTATGCCCACATTGGCCCCCAGGTCAATTATAGTTAGGTTTGATTTACCACCCAAAATAGGTTCGTATATTTTTTCCTTGTATATTTCTGAGAAGATATGCCCGAAGTATGAGTTTTCCAATTCTCCGTTCCAATAATATGTGACTTGCTTCATATATCTACTCTGCCCCGTCAAGCTAGACGGGGCTTTTGTAGATATTATACCACCTAGACTCTTTGACCCATGTTGGCCATTTGAGTTGCGGTTTCGGTCGGCCGATTAGCATCGTAGGTTGGTTTGTACCAAACACTAAGACTGAAGGCGGTTCCAGCCGGACTAACTGGAGCCTTGATTGCGTGTTGAACTGAATCAACAAAAGCGGCAATCGTACCACCACCAATGGTGACAGGAAGATGGTTTGCACTTGAGCTCATTAATTTGACATCTGTGGTTCCGCCAATTTTAGCGGGAAGACCAAAGATACAAGTTGTACCCGTAGTACCAACCCCGACTCTAGCGGTTCCATTGCCCACGGCTGTACCGAAGTTCAATGTACCTGCTGAGAAGTGAGCAAATACTCTAGTACCCACCACGGTTCCTCCGTTGTTGGTTGCCGTGAACCCGAAGACTTCATTTATAGAACCACCAAATTGGTTAGTTCCATAAAGAGTCAAAGTTCCGGCCATACCTGCTCCGGTTCCTGCAAGAGCAAACTCTACGTTGCGAGGATAGCCTGCAATGGCATTAACGAACACGAGTGTACCAGTTGCGGCCGTACCGGCCACTGGAAATGTCCCTACCCAAGTAGGTGAAGTTGTCGGATTGGTGATGCTATACACCTCATACCGATCATTTTCCTCTGGGGTGACTTTGTAGCCACTAAAGGCCATTTCTGGAAATCTATTTTTTAATCCAATACCCATATATTTATTGAGAGGGTTTTTCTAACGACCCTCTATTTTTGCTCACGTCCTTTCGATTTTGAAAGTATTTTGCTAGCTTTACTCTTTGAATGGGATTTAAGCCCAAGACGGCGCAGTAGTGCCGAAATGACATCCGTTTCGGGCTTATTCCATATTTTGGTATATTTCTTCTCATTCATAATATTATACGATGATGTTGGGATTGATCCTTCGAAACATATCTAATCTGTCTTGTAATTCAGCTGCAATTTGTTTACCCCTTAAGTGGGTCATCCACTTTCGGCCTAGGTACTTATCAATAGGTTTGTTGCTGCCCCTCATTGAGGTGACCCACGACCCCAAGGCATCATTACGCTCACCTAGTCCCTCTTTAAATATTTCTGCCTTTTTCTTGCGCATGGCCTCATATTTAATCATGGTTGCGGCGATGACGGCCTTGTTGCGGGCGGGAGAAAAGCCAGGATCTCCTCCCTCTAAGAAGAATTTTTGGTCATCCTTGGCTGTAAACTTTTTGTTTACCATGAGGACGAGGTGAGACTTGAACTCACTGAGCGCCTGTCTCGTCCATTCGTAGCTTTTATTATAACTAGTACGGTCAAAAGCTACGACCAAAACCCGTTTAGGTCATCCTAGTTTTTGTACTTCCCGACCATTGGAGGCTGGTGCCAAACAAATTACGTTTGCGAACCATACCATCGTTGCCTGATAGGAAATCTTGTTAGCTAAGCGAAGCATCGCGTTGCTGTTTGGATCTTCCAACCAAGTTAGATCATCCACTTGAGTCAGTGTCCAACTATCTAAATTGATAATTAGAACTTCCCCATCTGGAACGTCATAGTCTAAGAATACACCGACCCTGCCTGCACCTGCAGCAAACTCTAATCCCGTCCAACCTCCCAAGAGATCGGTCTCATTAACTGTTCTTCGTAAAGAAGTCAGTAAGTCGCCGTATTTCTTGTAAAGAGTTTTGTTGACGAAAATAGCGTATTGGTCACCCATTTGACCAAATTCCCTAGCAGTTAGATACGAACTCTCCATTCTGGAAAGCGTAAGTGCTTCGGAAACTGAACCAAAAGCGGGTGCCCATCCGACTGTCGATCTTGCCACACCTGCGTACGTTGAGGTACCGGTTGAGGAAGAAAGAGCCTGACGGATACCACCGAACTCCATAGTACCAAAACCTTGCCCAGAACCATCCAATAGACCGATTGAGTCATTGGCGGCGGTAACAATTGCGGCAGAAACGACAATAGAAGTACCCGTTGTTGAAACGATAGTACCTACTGCAGCTGCGGCTGTTCCAACCCCAATAACCATTCCTGGAGCTAGATATTTGGTCGGAGAGAGATCTCCGTTGACAGTACCATAGTTGTCGATTGAACGGCCATCGTCCAAGTTGGAATCACGAGGCATGACACCGATTGTGCCGACACCTACTGAGCCACCTGAAGCGAGAACCTGACAAACGATACCTGAACCGTCACCATAAAGTTGTCTGTTTGCTGAACGTGAGAAGTCAGAAGCCAAAGATGTTGCCTGAAAAGTCAGTGCATTTTCCACTGCACTCTTCGAGGATTTGGTCGCATCGATAGCTAACTTAGAGATATCGAACGCACCAGTCATTGTCTTAACTCCGACCGAAGCTTGAGCCAATCCGGCAGTTCCAGAAACAGTTGAATTCCCATCGTTGGCTAAGTTTGTGACTCCGCCATGACGAGTTGAGCGCATAGGGGCGTAGAAGTTGTTGTTTAAGAACGTCACACCACTATTTCTCTTCATTTGATCCAAAAGGATCGTCTGTTTTGGAAAATTATCACGGATATACGGCAAAAGGATATTGTGTAGAGCAGAACTAAAATCCGATAAAATTACTCCCATATATTTTTAATATTTCACACTCCTTTCTTTCCACGTTTTAGCCCCACTTATGGGTATAAATAGGGCTAAGGACAAACGTGGGTTCATACTATGAACCGGTTAATGCTTCGGATACTAACCTGCCGAGTTCATCTTGTTTCATGCCCCTGAATACAATGGGTTTGGGTTCTTTTGCTCCGGCGGTGGAACTGTCGATGGTGGTGAGTCCTGATGGTCGAGCTTTCTTGGTTTGCTCTTCTTTCCACTTATCTAGTTCCGGCTCATACATACTCTTGTATGCCAGGGTGGGGTTTTTAATTCCCGTCTCTTGCATGTGAGTCAATAAGGCCTCCACGGTTGTCTGAGGTTTACCTAGGGCCTTCGAATCAGTTACTACTGAGTTCGTGTCTTCTAGGAGCTTTTCTGCACTTCTACGTTGAACATAGAGGTTATCAAAGTCCTCTTGAAACATGATTCCTAGCTCCCGTCCCTGTTTACGGGCTATTTGTTTGGTTTCTTCAGGATCGAGGGGCTGGTTTGTGGCCACTTTCTGCTCGGTTTTGGCCTGTTCCCGTTCTGCTAGTCTGGTTTCTAGGTCTTGAATCTTCTGGGTAGCCTTGGTGTACTCCGGCCACACTCTGTCTATTTTGGTCTTGTACTTTTCCTCGGCCTCAGCTCCGATCTTGCCTAGGTTGACTAACTTATCTAATTCGGCCTGACTGTATTCAGTCTCCCCGACTTTGATTTTGTCTTCAACTATTGGTTCTATGGCGGTATCTTCCACTTTTGTTTCCTCCTGGAAAAAATTAACGTTGTCTGCCATGTTTTAATCACATCCTTTCTTCATTCACTCTTGTGAGTGTTGTAAGTCGCTTGGACAAATAAAAAAGGGCCAAGCTATTTGCTTGACCCTCTATTCGTCCTGCGTGGCACACCTATTTGTGTACTATAAGTAGTATATCACGAAAGTCAAAACCCTGCCCCCAAGAGAGTTTTATAACCAACAATATTCACGGAAGAGGCCCCTGCAGCAGCTTGTCGTGCAAACTTATAACTTGATGGATAGATGATGCGAGGGTGGTCAGCCCCGGGAAGAGAACCACTTATGCTTGGACTCTTTGAAGAGATAATCTCACTTTCTGGTGAGGCTTTACCAATAAGAGGAACATAGAGAGTAAGTAACTCTGGTCTGACCATCAAAGCACTAAATCCTTTATTTAACGTTGCATATCCCTCAGCTCCTATATCCCCGCTCCAAATAGAAACTTCAGCAATTCTCCCGTCAAAACAAGATGGTTGAGAAGTTCCAGCTGAATCATCTTGCGCACCAATAGCGTCATTTACAGTTGTTGATCCTTGTGTGTACGTTGAATTAGCAAAGGTAACCGCACCGCCTCCCTCCGCCGCACCATTAACATATGGAGTCATTGTGTCGCCACCGATATCTATTACTACTCCAACAGAGTGCCAGGTGCTAAGGCTTAAATCTGTAGTACTTGTTTTTGTCTGTAGTACGTCTGTACCCACACTTCTACCACCACACAAGAGTTTCCTGGTTCCATCAGTATTTTGAACATTAAATCTTATTCCATTACTCCCTCCACTCATAAAACTGGAAAATATTCTATTTTGCCCCGAACCTGTATCAGTAGTGTCAATATTTATCCAAGCGTGAACACTAATAGCCGAAGCACCGCTTACTAAATTCCCAATCGTGCTAGTTCCAACCGAGGCCCATCCTAGACGATTTGAAACATTCTTCGTAAAGTCTCTAGCCATAAGGACCTACCTCCTTTACAAGGTTGAGAGTATTAGAAGTTAAAAAAAAAAGTATTCCATATTAAGTCTCTTTCACTTCGATCCCAAGTAATTCCATATCCGTAGTTATATCATCCGTCCCGTTTGTGCCATCTGCATCTCGACGTACCTTTAATCTGAAGAGATCACCAGCTACAATTGAATCCATCTGTGCTCCGCTGGTAAAGGTAATAGTACCCACAACTTCTATCCCTGATGTTCCATTGGCTGTAACACCTATGTCTTGGAACGCGGCGAAACCATCAGCGTCAATATCTTGTGCGGTTACTCTCTCTAAATGTACTTCAATATTTGCGGTTCCAGTGGTAGCGGAGGTGAAAGCGACATGGACTTTTACTGTTAATCCACCACCTGCATAATGAGCAGGCATAATTCCCTTAAAAACAGCCTCTTCGTCAGCTGCTCCATCGAAGTCTAAGACCAGGTGTGAGTTCCTGGTATCGAAGGTGGCAAACGAAGCTGCGGGTGGCTCATTCATCCCAGGCGTGAAAATTAGGAGGGTGTCGGTTGTTGCCATTAGATTATTTCTCCTCTTACTGCATCAATTAACTCTTGTTTGGTGATCTTTTGTCCAGTGGGCAGTCTTAAGTTTACGACTTTTATAAAAGCTGTAAACAAGGAAAGAGGATCGGCAGCAAAAGTGTCCGCTGCGGTTTTCCTTTGTTGTAGTTCTGCATCAAGAACGGCCTGCTTCTCTTGAGCAGTCATTTCAACGATACTGCTTCCAACCTTTTTCCAGAATTTTACAGGTACGTTCTTAACCGCCGTAATGTCGGGATTGAAAAGCACAGATGGATCGTTTGAAACGACATTACCTTCAAGAGCATTTGGATCTACCATGTACTCAGCACCATTAACACTAGTGAGATACTGTGGTGTTTGGTTTGGTTTAAATATCGCTATGTTAGACATATGTTTATGGACTCACCCAATAATTAACCGTAAAACTTGCGGTTCCAGCTCCGTTTAAGAAATAAGCCAAAGTACCATTTGCGGGAGTAGCAATTACTGGATTAAAGTCACGGGCAATACCTCCGCCGGCAGGGAAGAACCCTCTGGCATATACTCCTGCCCCCGTAGAGCCTGCTACATTATTCGAGATACCACAATCCACCGTTCCCGTGTGACAGACAACCGAAAGTCCAGCTAGATAAAGAATTGTCCCTGCCCCTACGGGAGCCACTAAAGTACCCCAGAAGGCTGCCCCAGCCGTTCCCAGAGTATGAGCAGACAATAACGTACTTCCCGATGGAGTAGCGTTTATCTTTACCGTTCCCAAGGTGAGGACAGACACCACTCCTACACCAATCGTAGTTCCCGAAGACTGCAAGGTGCCTGTCAGTATGTTTATGCTTCCATTGGTTAAGTTTGAGACAACCCCAACTCCCGTAGTAGTACCAGAACTTTGGAGAGTACCAGTCAATATATTTATTGACCCATTGGTTAGATTAGAAACAACTCCGACTCCAGTGGTTGTTCCTGAACTAGCGATGGTTCCAGTAACGATATTGTTTACTACCCCGACCGTACCCAAGGTTTGTTGGGTACCTGCTACGATGGTTGTAATAGTCCCTGTATTTAGAGCTAGGGTAGTTGTAATTGTTCCTGACTCTATAGTTCCGATATTACCAATTCTGGTTACAATTCCTACTCCAGGGATGGTTCCCACTGTCCCCAGGGTATTTTGGGTTCCAGCAATGATTGTAGTAATGGTTCCTGTATTTAGGGTTAGGCCTGATAAGTCTTGAACATACATGGCTCCCGTGGCAGGATTGGCTCCAATGGGAATTACCTGGGCGGTACCTTTTGTGTCAGCAGTTCCCTGGGTACCAACTACCCCCGTAAGTGAGGGGTTTTGGTTTTCGTCAAAATGAGCGCCAAATGCAGACATATTATCTTTTTATCAAACCTCGGCCCTTAACAAAGACTCCCTTTTTGAATCTGGCTTCTTGAGGGCTTACTGGTTTATTGCGCATGTCGTCTAATATCTTTTGTGGTCCGACCTGAGGTTTTCCGCCTTCGACTACCGCCCCCAAGGAGCTTGGAGCCTTCTTAACCAAGTACAATCTCTCACTCTTTCCCCCTTCAATGGTTTTGACTAATTCAGATTGTAGGCCTTTGGTTCTAAGAAACTCACTAAAATCCTTATCGAACTGATATAAATGTTGCCATGAATCAGTTGGGTCGAATAATAGTGTTAGATCTAACTTAACCATTGTTACTCCTCGCCGCTTGCGCCTTGATCTGTCTCGCCTTAATTGCGACTTCTGTGGCCTTGATGGTCTGATCTACCTCAGCGGGACTTTGCTCTGTTGATGGAACTAGCCCTGCGTTAGCTTCCATTTGGCGACGTATATCTGGCGGCGCATCCTTATATGGAATAGGTGCGAGCTCAGGGTTGTCTGGGACTTCTTGTAGGGCCTTAATGTTGTCGGCTACTCCAGATTCTTTAAGGACTTCTGCCGCTGCCACCTTGTTCTCATTTATCCGCATTTCCTCGTCAGGTAAGATCTTGTTAGTTATCAGGTCTTTCATAACCTCCATCACGGCCACTTTAATGGCTTGGATCTGAGAATCAGCGAGGTTGCCTTCAGTACCATTTATGGCTTCCATGAATTCACCTGTAGATCCAAACTGATAGACCTCTAAGAACTTCTGAATGACTACTTTGACTGATTCGGGGGGCAGATATCCCATTTGGGCAAAGGTAATCATTCTGTCAATGAGATTTAACATAGAGGACTTCTGTCCTTCCTTGGTGTAGGCTATCCCAGCTTCAACCTCGATATTTACCTTGGCGTTTTTATTGACAAGAACAACTCCTTCAGGAATTTTCATTCCCAGACCTTGGAGTTTCTGGGCCGCACCAGCTCCCATGACATCAAAGTTTTGAGTTACGCCTTTATCCTGATAGGTTTCTTCGTGAGCTTTTACGAAGTGGTTATCGGCGATATCTAACATCTTTTCAGCGATTCTCTTCACTGTTTGTCTCAATCTTCGGGTCGAAATTATTAGTTGAGCATATTCACTCTCTTTTAGGCTTTCTATGGCTGAATTAGCGTGTACACCAGGTGGTAATTTACCTAGTGTGCTAGTAGTTACACCCTGTTCTTCGATAAAGGATTCTAAGAGATTGATTAGAGCGAATGGATATGAAGGGATAGGGGCCATTTGGGCTTGTTCAGGCTTCGTACCGGAATATTCGACTATTTGTGCCCCAGAACTGTTATTTATTTCAAATTGCTCTCCCTGACGCTTCATCCAGATACCCGCGATCATGGTATTGGTGATTCTCTCCAACCTAGATACGATCAGATCGAGCGATCTATTAGCAGGGATAAATCTTTCAATTAGGGGTACTTGGTAGATCGGACCTGGTTCCATGCGGAATTCTACAAAGGGGTAATCTGGTAAGTTAAGATAGGTGTCTCTCAACCATATCCCACCAGCGGCGAACACCTGTCTAATTACTTTGTCACCCTTTTTCTTGCCTTGGAGAATCTCCGCCCCATCCTCTTGTTGGCTGATGCGGTAGATGTTGTCATTGTTTAAGTATTCTTTGATATAGGCTTCTTTAAGCACAACCGTAGGAACTCGATTCCGTGACATTTGTCCACCGAAATTGGCCTTCATGTAGGCTTCTTTTATTTCACTTGAGGCCTGTTTGTTGTCGGCGGTCAGTTTCTTTACCTGGTCTTGGTCAAAGTCCTCATTGGCTTGGATTTCACTGATAAGCTGGGCTGCAGTCTTGATGACGAAAGGCGAATCATATATTTCATTCAAGTTACCCATAAGATAGATGTCGAAGGAATCATAGACTTGGGTTCTGATTTTTTCTTCCACAGGATCAGGCCAGATTTGCATGAAAGATACGGAATGCTTACCCGTCAAAATTGCCATCTGGGCCAGTTTCTCAATTATCCCCTGTTCCTCGAATTCATTATGTAACCACCAGCCACATTTTTTGGCATCATCGACAGCCTGTTTTTCGGCTTCTTGTAGGCCTGGATTGGGTATCATGACCATTTGGCCAGTTCTGGGGTCTTGCTGGGGGGTAGGAGGGAATTGACCCGGCCTAACTCTCTTTGGATAGACTACGGGGGTAGGAACCTGAGAAATCAGTAAGTTGGCTACTCCCCGAATCTGGCGTGAGGCCTTGGGGATAGACCGTTGCGGAGCGTAGAGACTAGCCCGTTCTGATTGGTCGACGATTTTATTCGTAGTCCTACTGATATGTCTGGAGTGGTGACCGTCATCAAAAAAATTGTTGTCATACCATCTGCGCTCGTGAGTTTTACGGGAGTCTTCAGCGGTGTGGATCAATTCTTCTACTACCTGACCCATATCTCTAGTTAAGACTAAGTTGGTGGATAAATCTGTTAAGTCGGCCATTATTGTCCTTTCAAGATTCTATTTTCGAACTCTTCGTCACTTAATTCACTCTCAGCCACCCAATCCGAAGGCATCTTGGGTTCTTCTACGGGCTTAATCTTGTCTACTGTTTCGAGGATGGCTAATTCTTGGGCATCCTTGGCGATTACTGCGTTTACCAACTTGGAGCGTTCATCCTTACTTTGTTTAAGAACAAGAGCAATTAGAACAGATTGTCCTAATACAAGTAGCCCCAATATAATTTCGGTCATACAATTATATGTCGCGCCAAATAATAGTTCTCAAAAGGGTTGGCGTACTTGTAGTCCCCTGCTAAGTACGATTTCTCACTCAGATTCTTGAAGAAGGCGTAGTTTCTTTTTACGATCTTAATGATGATCGGGACTTCGTTTACAGTATACCTAATCGAGGCTTCGTCCACAAGGGCCTGAGGTCTGAGGGTTTTAATCATCTCCAGTGTAGATTGGGCCAATTCTTGCTTCCTGAGTCCCATACACACTACTGTATCTTCGAGGGGGAGGTCGTAGACTACACATCTGGCAATATCTCCCATGACAAAGGCTGGTGCTAAGCAGCGATCCATTAAGTCTTCGACATCTCTGAGGGCTACCCAGAGCTGATCGTGACTAAATTTCTTCGTTTGATTCCCATCCGTCATTTCGTTCATAAGCTCTCTTTTGTTTTGCATATTCCTGCCGGATAGGGTTATTTTTTATTGGCCTGACCGGTGGAATAACTGGTAATAATGATAACACACTCAGTCCATGAGACATAACAATGTCGTCGTGGTAGCCACTGGGAGCACTGTAGGTAATTTTACCCGTAAAACCGATCTTGTAAGAAAAATTATCAAATTCAAACAAACTATCCTCAATATTCAGAATTCTGATGGTTTTCTGGTTAATATACATTCGCAGTTTGTCCACTAACTCTCTTTTTGACTCCTGGGTGAATCTAAAAGGCTCCACGGGGACACCTTCACTCTGTAAATCGTCAGAAATAGGATCTCCAAGGCCCGTAGCGTCCAAATAGACGACAGCATACTTATAATAATCGGAAACCTGTTTAACCCGCATCTTCTGCTGTGGCCATTCCAAACTTTGAAATCTATCCTGATAGACCTGACAGTTATTACCTCGGTCATAAACAGTAATCACTGTCCAATCCTGAACTTTAGCTAAATCTACTCCCATGACGTACGTGTGTCCGTCTAGTGGGGGTTTAGGTTCAGCGGTGGCGATATCTCTCACCCCCCTAAACACCTGACCCTGACCCTCTAGCCAATTACATTCCCACTCTTGTCCATAGAGATCCTCTGACATGGTTTTCTGAGACTCGGATAATTGAGAATCGGGGATAATTCCAGAAGAAGAAGCCTTCAGTAACCAGCCCCCCCATTCCCTGTGGCCCGTCAATCCCCTTAAATAGAAATCATACAAATGATTCTTGCCTTTAGGAGTCCCGATAAACCACGCCCAGCCGTTATTTGCCCGCAAAATAGGTTCAACAACTTCCCAAGTCTCCGCCTTCATGGTGGCGTACTCATCGAAAACTACCCCCATAGGATTAGCTCCTCTGAGAGTATCAGGATCATCTGCGGATTTAAGCTGAATTAAACTCCCATTATTCAAATAAACCACCATTTCAGATTCATTAGTCTTCCTAATAAAATCCTTGGGAATAATTGAAAACAACATGGTTGGGTCTCGCCACACCGCGTCCTTAGCCCCACCAAAAGTAGGATTGACATACCAATACACACCCACCCTAAGTAACGCCTGTCTAGTAAGTTCATACAAAGCGGTGGTGGTCTTCCTGGCACGCCTATGCCACACAAGAACCTTAAATCTCTGATTAGAGCCAAACATAGCCTCTTGCTGGTGAGGAGCTAACCTCTTAAGAGGAGGATAGGCATTCTCTGGTACGGAGTTAGGAGTTAAATTATCAACCTTAGGTACAGAGAATTTACCAGGAGGTCTTTTTCCCATAAATAGATTATATAACAATCAATAGCGGTATCTTTAATTCTTCTGTTAGCTCGTTAAGCTGGTCTATGGTGATGCGTTGTTTCACTTGCCTCCAAACTCTTGAGCACAATAGTTATCAGAACAGGCAATACACATGGCAGTATAGTTGTCTTTTAAGTTCCTTAAGTGGGTTGGTGAGTTTAACCAGGCTTGTAGCGCCCAGTCTTCGGTTGTGGCATTTCTTACTAGGTTCTCTCCACAGCGGTGCCAAGAGGATTTAGCACACCGATCAGCACTGAATTGGTCGTGGCTCCAGTCAAGTTTAATCTCTGTTGCTCTCTCTTCGGCATATTGGCAAAGCTCGGTATCTTGAACAAAAGCCCTATAGCCATTGTCAACCCGCCATTTGTTTACCAGGTTCTCCAGGACCTTGGCCTTTAAAAGATATATCCGAAGAATTTGTTGACTGGGCGGATAAGTAGGAAGTATCTCTTGGGTTTGCACTGGAGGTGTTTTTGGGAGCTGCGGTTTTACAGGTAAAGCAAATATCACAAACATCACAGACATGGCCAGAAGACCAACAATAAGGGCTATGGAATAGTGCTTATCGGGATCAAAGCTCATGTGCATATTATACCTGTTGGATCAAATGACATAATAGTATTAATATATCAGTTTTTTATACGAGAACTGGGATATAGAGTGAATGTGAAATTATGAAAAAATTTATAGGGAATGAAGTTATGTGTGTGGGGGATGCTTTCGATTAATATTTATTTCTTTTCAAATCCCTTTTACTTCCGACCTTTTCAATCTGCCCGTGTGTATTCTGAAAGTGATGTTTTAATGCAGTGATGTTTTGAGGCTATGGTGCGTGTGCTTACTTGCCACTGCCTTCATGTGGTGACGGGTCACCCTGCGGCTTGGCTTCGCTTAGTTGTGGTGTATACCCACCTTGTATGACGGCCACCTTGAAACCTTCCTTGTCGCTTGATATGAGTGTGGCCGAACGTGCGCCGAAATAATTGGAGTGCCTACGTTCAAGGTACCACGCTATAGCCTGCCATGAGTGTTTGCCATGCTTCAACAGTTGACGGGCAAGACTACGCACGTTCATGCTCTCCGCCTCATCTACCGCCTTACTGAACTCTGGGTACTTCACTAGCCATTGATAGAAGGTTTTGGGCACGATTCCGGCTAGTCTCACACTATCCTCGCGGAACATACCCTCTTTTAATGATTTACAGATTATGTATGCTATATAAGGGGTATATTTTGTCGGGGCACCTACAGGGTTGATCTTATTCATTACCATATCATTATACAGCCTATCTCTGGATTTTTCCCTGACTAGGACACTAGACCGGCCATACACTACGCATATAGTATCAGGTAGTAACATGACTCTTGCTTGGTTATTGTGTCACCTTGACTGTGAAGTGGGTTAGTCGTGACAATAACTACTGAATATAGTATCAGTATTGCTATAGGGTATCAGATAGTCACAATAGGTATTGACAAGTGTTAAATTGTTTGCGATAATACCATTATGGAATTAATAATATTAATAGCTTTGATTTTTTGGGCATCATGGACTTAATAATAATACTTGCAGCGATTGTATTGTTGCCGCTAGCCATGACGGTAATTATTGCAGCCGTTCTTGGTTTAATAGCTTTGATTTTTTGGATATTCGAGGACTCGGAGAGATTGCTTACTACTCTTGGTGTTGGTTATCTTATTTATATATTTTTAATCAAATAACATACAAGAATAAAGTACTCCAAATACACCTTATCATTAGAAAATTGCGACTCTTTTTGGATCGTTTGGTGAAGGTGACATATCTCTAAGGCGCGCCATAGTGCGTCCACATTGATATTTTAGGCCCTCGGGCCGTACAGTAAACTCGGTGGCCTGGCCACCATGCGCAAGCATGGCAAAGAACACTATCAGCGCCTTGCCGCCCACATGAACGCCGTTCAGCACACTAAGCAACAAAATCAGCCCTCCACGAAGCATAAGCGACCCTATAATCCACTTTGAAGATATACACTGCCCAAGCAAACTCCAGCCAAACTCCTAAACCAACCAACGCTTCGACTGCTGACTCTCCTTGAAGAGGTAAATCAAATAAGAGTTTCTTGATAAATAATGAGTTCTCCATACTTCCGTGAAAACTAACAATTCTAGTAACAATAGTAATAGTCTTAAAAACAGTCTTAACCTTAAGGGATTAAGATTAAGACTGTTTTCTTGAAATCTATTAGAATTTTAAGACTATCATTAAGACTATTCACAATTAAGCCCATAGATAGGCCATTTTTTGATTGTCTTAATTTAAGACTATCATTAAGACTATTCATTTTCAGTTTTCACGCTCAATTTTCTAATATAATAGGTTTCCCGACCCACTTTTACCTTTTCCAGTTCCTTACTTTTAACCATTTCTCTAATAGTGTTATCAGTAGTCGACTCGCTTAATCCATTGGCAATACAATTGTCTAGTATCTCTTTTCTGCTGGCTTGGTTTGTTTGACTGAATATGTCGTCCAAAATCTGATTTACTTCTTCAACCTTGCTTTCGTGTTCTTCTTCAACGATGCCTATATATTCAAACCCTGTTACTCTTGTATTGTTGTCTGCCAGATCCTCAACCACCATTCTAATCATAAACTTGTCTAGCTTCTGGGCATCTCTGGCTTTGGTTTGTTTGAAAGTCATTTCTGTTTTGCTCTTGGCCACTAACTCTAATCTAAACATGGTGTTAGTCTGCGCGTTGATGTTGCTTGAGCCTCGAACACGTTGACTATCGTTTCTGAACGTGCCGGCGCTGGGTTTGTTTTCGTGGTGAAGTACTAATATCGCTTTCTTGGGGAATAATCTGCGCAGACCATCAAAAAACATTTGTGTATCTTCGGCGTTGTTCTCAACCCCCACCATAAGATCGACAAAGCTATCAACTATTATCAAACTAATCTCCTGGGCTTCGACTTTGTTGGCCAATGACTTGGCAAACTTGCTAAATTCACCTTTGCTGTCCACTAGTTGCATGTTTTCAGGGTATTTGAGCCACGAGATGTTGTCTGAGACGATATCTAGTCCTGTTATTCTCTTGGCGGTCAAGCTGGTGGGATTCTCTTTGTCTATGAACAGCACTTTACTGGCATGGGGTACTTTAAATTGGTCTAACCATGGTTGGCCGGAGGCTATGGCCTTAGCTATGGAGAGCGTCAAGAAGCTCTTGCCCGTGCCTTCACCACCATATATAAAGCAAAAGCCCTCTTTGTATATGATCCGGTCTATGAGCCAGGGTTGTTCGTCAAACGACATCTGGCGGAGTTCATAGGCACTAATTAGCTTAAACTCTTCCGGCTCGTTGGCTTGTTCCCATTCTGCCTTAGTCTGGGCGGTCTTCAAGAGGCCAATAAAGTCTTGTTTGGTCTTGCCGGCCATAAAGTAGTCACATACGTCTTTGATGTTGTCCGGCAAGTTAACCACCTTGGCCTCTGGCATCAATTCCAGTAATTTAATCGTGCCTGCCTTACCAGCAGAATCGTTGTCATAGGCAATAAAGATGTTCTTGTGTTCGAGCAGTGTGGCCCACTCTGGTAAGAAGGTTGTCGCGCCACCTGTAGACGACACGGAGGGAATGTTGTCCTGTTTAAGTCTGATTGCATCGGCTTCGCCCTCAGTCGCCACAATGTAGCTTCTCAGCTTTGATGCGTCATAATTAAACAGGGTGGCTTTGGCACCGGAATCATATCTGAATTTGTTATTGCCAGGCTCTTTGGAGTCGGGGTTATAGTTTAGGTTTCTGTGTTTGGAGAAGATTACCTCGCCATTTTCGTCTTTGACGGGAATGTGAAGCTCGTTGTTATCCCAGGTTAAACCCTCTTGTTTGGCAAACTCCTCTGTTATCCCGTGGGCAGTGAGGTATTGGGCGGCGGTCATTGTAAGGCTTTAATTGTGTCTATAAAGTTGCAACCGGTCTTCTTCATATAAAAACTAATACTATCACCACCGATAGACTCTGCGAAACAGTGCCATGAGTTATCCTCAGGGTAGACAAAGAACGATGGCGTTCGTTCTTGGTGGAACGGGCAGATGCCTGATAACAGCCGTCCTGCACGCTTTAGCGACCCCTCGTACAGCTTTTCAATGGGGTATTGCTTTGCCCGGTCCACTTGGCTGTCATCATCTCTATTGTTTGCCCACTTCGGGTGATTGAAGGTATACGATGCGCGGTTTGTCATTGTAGGAACAAGATTACTACTATTGTTCTATGGTGTCAAGTGGTATTGATACTTGACAAGTATATATTGCTATGGTATCGTGGCGGTAATGAAGTATTTAACTCTTAAACAAGCGGAAGAGGTCTATCACGTAAGTCATAATACTATGTATAGATGGGTTCGAACAGGAAAATTAGAAGCAAAACACATTGGCCGCAAGTGGTTAGTAATAGAATCAGCCAACGATATGTCGGAGCCAGTGGCCAAGAGTCTATTGGCCAACGCCTTCAAAGACTTCGCCAGGGATGTAATTGATGATTGTGCCTATTTAGATAGTAATGGGGAGATTGAACTACATAGTGATAAATTGGAAGTACACGTGACCAAGTACGCGGAGTTAGTTACTAAGTTGATAAATTGGAATGGATAATATTCACCTATATAAGATTGCCGAAGCCTTGGGTCGTGGCCATATCTGGCCTTTGGACATAGCGACTGCTATGGAAGATAACTGGGAATCTAAAACTCAAATGTTGGAGAGAGATTTTATGTTGATGATCTTAAGTTTTCAGAAACCAAAAGGAGGTGATACAGATGGGTAAATATTCAATGAATTCAGGAAAAGACTTTAGTCCTATTCCAGAAGATAAATACACCGTAGAAATATATGCGGCAGAAATCTTTACAGGCACAAAGTTTCAAAGCACTGAAGAAGAGCAGAAACTAAAAATTAGCTTCGTTATTTTAGACGAAGATAAAAAGATGCCGGAGGAGGGAAAAGAAGTACCAGTGAGAGGCCGCCGTTTATGGGCGCGAACTTCAACTGTTTTTTCACCTCCTGGTTCTAAAAAGTCCACTAACTTGACTAAGCTGGTAGCCGCCGCTTATGGTCACGAATTAGAGGAAGCTGAAACTAGTGTCTTTGATGAAACTGATCTTTTAGGTAAACAGTTGTGCGTCATGATAGATGCCAAGGCGGCCCCAGACGGCAAGGTGTGGAATAACGTTCTTTCATATTCCAAGGCTACCAAGGAACTGCCTAAATGGGATGACCTAGAGGGAACCAAACACGATCCTAAAGTCAAAGAAAGCAAATCTGCGACAGCAGGAGATGATTTCGAGAAAAGTATGGATGAGGCAGCGGCCAAGAAATAGTTTTTTGCAAGGGTGGGGACAAAACGTCCCTCCCCTTGGAGAAAATTATGAAAATTGTACACAATTCAGACATTGAACAAATCACCTTTATGGATGAAAGGTTTTATTTTGATGAGGAAAGTAAAATGTATTATCCGTCGGCTACCACCATTTTGGATGTTTATCCAAAGGGTTATGGTTACAATCAATGGCTCAAAGACTTAGGCAGTAATGCCGATCAGGTTATGAAACGAGCTGGAGATCAGGGTACAAAGATTCACAATGCTATTCAATCATTTATTGCCGGCAACGAATTGAAGTGGACTGAGAACGACAAAGATAATTTCACCATTGAAGAATGGCTGATGATTCTAAAGTTCTATGATTTTTGGAAAACTTATCAACCCCAAGTTATTGCTTGCGAGGAAAGTTTAGTTTCCGACAGCTTGGAATTTGGCGGTACTTTAGATTTGGTCTGCAAACTAAATATAGATGAGTACAAGGAAGTTTGGTACATTGACTGGAAATCGGGCAATGCAATTCACAAGAGCAATAAAATTCAAGCGTCAGCTTACCAACAACTGTGGAACTCCATAAAAGAGCAGAAGATTGTTAGGTTGGCTTGTATGCACTTACAGGCTACCACGCGTGGGGCAGACAAAACTGGTAAACAAATTCAGGGTATGGGCTGGAAACTGGACGAAGTTGAAGACCCCGACCGGATGTTTAAGTTATTCCAGCACGCTCATATAATTTGGAATGAAGAAAATCCCAACCCTATTCCTAAGAATATGGCATACCCTGATCGTATTAGATTAAATATTGCGGATCAATTATCTGAATTTGACAAGGACGCCCCGGACATCAAAGCGCCGACCTCTTCAACCGGAGGTCAATCGTCTGGGGCTATCCTTGAAAAGAAAATATGAATAAATACAACACCAACAAACGCCAAGGCCAAAGGTGGTTGAATATGGCTATCGGTTTTCTCTGGGGCTGTCTTCTGGCGGCAACCATGTTGGCCTTTTGGACAAACAAGGCGAAGGCTGAACCCATGATTGACCCCTCCCCTAAATTAAGTTTCAATCTATTCAAAGTGGCTACTGTCCATGCGCAAGAGATAATCCCTGATCCACTCCCACCGACTGTGGTAGAGGCCATTAGATATGGGTTTGGGGATTTAGGCGAAAAGATTGTCCAAGAGGCTATTAAAGTCGGACGTTGTGAATCTGGATTAAGAGAAACCGCCGTCAATTCAAAGAATAATAACAAGTCAGTCGACAGTGGGATATTTCAAATTAATTCTGTACACGGAGTACCAACTAGATTCTTAAAAGACTTACGGATCAATGTGGCTATGGCTAGGGAGTTATATGACGATCAAAAATGGCAACCATGGGCAAGTTCTGGTAAGTGCCACGGTTTATCTCACCAAGGAGGAACCAAATGAAACACCCACCCGTCTTTACTAAGCCCATAGCCAAGATACGTAAAGAATATCAAGGGTATAACCCCGATGACCACGCCACGCCGGTTATATTATGGAAATTTCTAAGAACTGGTCTAAGATCCGAAAACGGAAACCTAAATTGGAAGTTAAATAAATGGGTTAAAGTAGAAGGCAAATTAAATATGTGCAAGCTGGGACTCCATGCTTGCAAAGAACCCTATTGGGCATTTTCTTATGTTCAAGGCGAGATACTGGCTCAAGTAGAATGCCGGGGTGAACATTTGACTGATGAAAATAAAGAATGCTGGAGAGAGCAAAGGGTAATAAAAACATATAAGTGGACTAAAAAAGACAGTCTTAAACTAGCCATCTTTTCTGCCGAACTCGTATTAAAGAACTTTGAAAAAGAATATCCAAACGATATGCGGCCAAGAGAGGCTATTGAAGCGGCTAAAAAGGTATTATTTAGGGATACGGAGAAGAATAGGAATGCGGCGAGTGCGGCGGATAGTGCGGCGTGGAATGCGGCGAGTGCGGCGGCGAGTACGACGGTGAGTGCGGCGTGGAGTGCGGTGTGGAG